>Ga0222683_1000121_pt1 | contig 37368 bp, 33 predicted proteins | sample AntAcemetage1073_FD_179841 | JGI IMG/M metagenome (GOLD analysis project Ga0222683, IMG submission 179841) | Saline water microbial communities from Ace Lake, Antarctica - #1073 | ecosystem: Environmental > Aquatic > Non-marine Saline and Alkaline > Saline | place: Antarctica: Ace Lake... | reverse complement strand
TCTACACTCCCAACTTGTCTGAGATCTCCGTGACACACGGGAAATTGATCCGCCAGGTTGGCTACCACACGCGTGACTACTTCCTTGGTCAGTGGGACAAGTTCAAGGATGTTCCTCGCGCCATCCTCGCTCACTCCACCCACGTCAAAGGGATCGGAACCTACCATGACGGGGTGGAACACGATCGGATGGAGGTCATCCTCGCCACAGGTATCCCAGAGAATATCTGCCGCGAGATCAACCTCGGCTACATCGACCCAGCTACTATTGACCCGTCTGAATACGAAGGCCGCGAAAATGAGGGAATCCTTGTTGTCCCACACGCTGGCGAGATGTTGTTTCGGCTTGCCGATGGAACGGTTCCCGATATCGATAAGCTGTAGGGAATTGGGCCCACTCTTGGATTGTATAGGAGATAAGCTGTGAAAATGCGCGATCAGCGGCGTTGGAGCTTGGCGGTGGTTTTGGTTCTCATCGTATTTATTGCCTCCAGTTCAGTGTTTGGGCAGGCATTGGGGACAAGAGAGAGACCGATCTACATGCTCCTCGTCCCATCGACTGAAGCGTCTGGCCTTGAGGCCCGTGGTAAGCAGATCGCTGAGGCGCTGTATGAGAGAACAGGGCTTTACATAGAGGCAAGCTTGCAGGCCGATTACGCGGCGATGGTCGAGGCGTTCGCATCTTCTGACGCTGACGCATTTGGTCTTGTAACTACCGATCAATACATCCGTATCTACCAACTGACAAATGGGAATGTCACCCCTCGGCTTGGCGCGGTGCGTAATGGTTATCCCTACTACTTTTCCAGGATCTACGTCCCGCGGGATGCGGGGATCGATTCGCTGGAAGATCTGAACGGTAAGACATGGATCTACAGCGATCGCGGTTCGACGTCTGGCTACGTTTTACCGAAGATGCTGTTCGATAAGTTAGGGATCAGCTTCAATGGCATTGTCGAAAGCGGCGGGCATATCAACTCTATGATCGCGCTACTCGAAGGGCAGGGCGACTTCTGCGCCGGTTATGGCAACCCACCACTTCCTCCGCCCGGTTGGAATGGGGTGACATGGGAGAGTGGTGACGATCCTGAACTGTGGGTCTGGGATCGCTGGAACGATGACCTGTATCGCGATGGGTTGCGCGGAACCTGTATGGACCTGCGCAGGGGAGTCAGAAACGTCTACAACCTCGATGATGTCATCCGGAAGATCGGTGTAGTAGCGGTGATCGGACCTATTTCAAACGATTGCCTTGCGTTTGGTCCCGACTTCCCAGCAGGTGTGAGCGAGCGAATCGTTGCCGCGATCGAGGAGCAATTTAGCACTGAAGAGGGCAGAGCGCTGTGGGGTGATGGATTCTACGGCTGGACCGCAGTCACCGAGATAGATGACTCGTACTACGATAGCTACCGCCAGCTTCTAGGCCTACCGATTCCCGATAGATCTGCTTCCCCGCAGTAATAGGGAGAAATTTAGTCGATTACGCGCCGCGTTCCTTTGGCCCAGCATGCACTATTTTAAATTTCCCCTCAGAGTCTTTTCGGGTATTATCACGTTTCTATGGCAATTCGCGCTGTGTTATTTGATATGGACGGAACGATCTGGGATGCACCGATCGATTGGCTGGCCGTACGCCGTGAGATCGATCTTGCTGTCGACGGGCGTCCGATCTACGTGCAGCTCATGGATCTTCCATCACAAGAGCGGGATCGAGGTATACGGATCCTGGAACGACACGAAGAACTGGGGGTCAAGAACGGAAGGCTTGTTCCCGGGGTGGAGGAGCTATTGCAGTGCTTGAGGGATGCTCATGTCAAGTGCGCACTCGTTACCAACAACTCTCGTCGTAGCGTCGAGCGTGTTCTCGCGCGGCATCCTCTCTCTTTCGATGCCGTCCTCAGTCGCGATGACGGTGCCATGAAACCCGATCCTCAAGCCTTTCTCTCCGTCCTGAAGAAGCTTGCTGTTCGCCCCGATGAAGCGATTGCAGTCGGTGATGCTCACCTGGATCTCATCGCGGCCGAGCGAGCGGGGATAGCGGAATTCATCCTTGTCGGGAACAAGCCTTGGGTACGCGAATTGCTTCCTGTGGGTGTGCCACATCACAAGGCCGTCGATTTGGTTGAGGCAAGGGCAATTATTGACCAACTCTTGCAGCCGACTGTATGATAAAAGGTGGCGGGCACCGAATTGGTTAACTGTGACACGATATGATTCGTGAGGCAAAAGCACCCTCTCGCAGAAGCGTAGAGAACACCAAGAAAACCTAAGTCAGGGAAAAGGACAAGAAGAACAAACCTTCGCTAGCTGCCTTAGGATCTCCAACGAACGAGAGCGAACGGACGAGAATTGCTAGTCAGAGGTTCGTTCTTCACTCCAAACAGCAGACCTTTCGATCACAGCTTCGCAAGGGCTCCTTCTAGATCGGCGGTTATCACTTTTGCGTCTTCAAGGCCGACCGAGAGGCGAACCAGATTGTCCGGGATTGCCGCCGCCTTACGCTCCTCGTTGCTCATCGATGCATGAGTGTTTGTGACTGGCTGCGTGGCGAGTGTGTCCACCCCGCCCAGGCTGGTGGCTAGGGTTATCTCTTGTAGCGAATCCATGAACTTCTTCGTCCCCTCGTAGTCCGAGGCAACCTCAAAGCTGACCATCCCTCCGAAACCATGCATCTGCTGTTTGGCTATCTCGTGATCAGGATGTGAAGGAAGCCCGGGATAGTGGACTCGTACCACCTTGGAATTCCCTTCCAAGAACTTTGCCACGATCATGGCCGTCTCGTTCTGACGAGCAACACGGATGGCTAGTGTCTTCATCCCGCGCCACACGAGGTAGGCACTCATCGGATCCATGACACCTCCCAGCGTGCGGCGCATCTTCCAGACAGGCACCCGATTCTCCTCGTTCATACAGGCGAACCCGCCAACTAGGTCGTGGTGCCCGCCTAGGTATTTTGTTGCACTGTGGATGACAACATCGACTCCCAGATCGAGCGGATGCTGGTTCACAGGTGAGGCGAAGGTGGAGTCGAGCACGACGAGTGCGCCGTGCCGATGTGCATGCTCCGCCAATGGTTTGATGTCGACCACCCGCAAGAGCGGGTTCATCGGGCTTTCCAGGTAGAGCACGCGTACACCGTTCTTCACCGACTCGATGCATTGGCCAACCTCGTTCGGGCCGAATCGCTCAACTTCAACTCCCATCTTGGGGAGAAAATCGGAGACGAAGCGCACTGTCTCCCCGTAGGTAGCAATCGAAATCAACCTATCTCTGGGGGAGAGGAGGCCGAGCAGCGTTGAGGTGATCGTCGCCATTCCGGAAGAGAAGGCGACGGCATCCGTGTACCCCTCCATCTTTGCAAGCACATTCTCCACTTCTCGCACCGTAGGGTTATCCCAGCGGGAGTAGATGTAGCCGGTTCGATTGTGCACCACTTCAATCATATCATCGCTCTTTTCGAAACTGTAAGTGGCCGAGAAGACCACCGGCGGGGTGATCGGTTCTCCTTTCATCGGTTCTTGCTTCCTTCGCGGCTCGTAAGAATCGTTTTCCGGCGGTCAGACAGCAGCTATGCCGATATGTGCACGCAGTTTGGCACGTCTATCGTACAGTAACGGTCACCGGTAGCAAAGGTGCTCTTCCTCTTGGCGTGAAACTGAGCCCTGGCGCGATCTTCACTTGGTGATCAATGAAGCTGCCTGTGTTCTAGGGGAAGTTAGCTCTTGCAAGAGAATCGGGGGCACTGACTTCTTTGCTTGTTCCATTAGATTGGGTTCGTAGTTGCAAGAACGCGGCCGGATCTGTAGTTGACCCGGCCGGCATAATACCAAAGTGTTGATCTGTCTTTGTTATCCGACCTTCTCCGGTCGATTGGGGACGTCGTAGAGTATGTCGTCCAATGGATGTCGGTAGAGCGGTTGTGCGAGCCGCTTCTGGTCGAAGTAGTGCCCCATCAGGCCGATCGAGCGGCCGAGGACGAACAGGGCATTGAACAAACCGGCGCTGATCATCTCATCGATCTCGGCATCGCTGAAATCAAGCTCGTGCAACAGATCGACGAGTAACACGCCGATGCATCCGTCGACGTTTAAGATGAGGTTGTTCTTCTTCTGCGTCGTCACTGCCTCAATGGACAAGGCGTAGTCGAGAAGCTGTGTCTTGCCAAAGTGTGTCTTGGCGTAGTCCTTTAGGATCTCCACGCGCTTGTCCGGATTCTCCACTGTGTGAAGTTTGTGCCCGATCCCCTGCACACGGACGTTCTTGCTTTTCATCGTTGCCACAAACTCGCGCGGATTGAGGTTGTTGCGCAGGCCGTACAGGAAGTGCTCAGCTGCGCCGTTCACCGCACCACCAAAGCGAGGACCAATGGTAAGCAGGCCGCTTACGAGTGATGAGATCAGGTCCTTTCCCGCTCGTGCGGCGACGATCGTGTTGTGCGCACCGGAGACAGCCGGACCATGGTCAGCGATTATCTGCAGGACCATCTCCATGAACTCGCGAGCGTATATCGGGATATCCTTCTTGAACCACAGAAGACCGATTACGCCTCCGATTCCGTACTTCTCCTCGATCACCTCGTCGATCGGAATGCCGCAGTAGTTGTGCACCTCGCCCGACTCATCGCAAATGGTGGAAACGAAGTTCGTCGGCTTTCGCACTAAGCCTTCAGCGACGGCCTGCTTGTAGTCGATCGGAATTGATGGTGGTTCGAAATCCTCCGCGGGGACAATCACACCGTCAGCAACGAGCTTCTCATACGTCTCTTTGATCCTGAGATGATAATCGTCGAATGAGTTTGGGACGATGACTCCCGCCTCGCGTAGGGCCTTGTTCTTGGCATCAGCTGTTTCGTTTGCCGCATTGGCCTTTGCGCCGGCGTGGCCGAATTGGACCTGACCGGGAAGGACCTTGGCGCAGGTTCCAGTGACCCACATTACAAGAGGTTTCTTGATGCCACCGTTCTTGACAGCATCGGCGATTTCGTACTCAGCCGTTCCACCAAGCTCTCCCAAGCAAACGAGCAACTTTATGTCGGGATTAGCCTCGTAGCGCAGCAGATGATTGAGGAGGGACGAACCGGGGAACGCGTCCCCTCCGATAGCGATCCCCTCGTTCAGGCCGTCGGTGTTACGCGCGATAATGTTGTACGCCTCGTTTGATAGCCCGCCGGAAACAGAGACGAAGCCGACCGATCCTGGGCGGTAGAGCCTGTCCATACTTATGTTTTCCATTGTTCCAGCGGCGTTTCCGATCTTGAATGCGCCGGCCTTCACTCCACCGACAGTCGCTGGGCCGATGATCCACTTGCCGAGCTTCTTTCCCAGTGCACCTAGCTTTCGCTCCAGGCGCTCGGGGATCCCTTCGGCAATGACGGCGATCGTGCGGATGGTGTCGGTGTTGAGCGCCTCCACTGTTACTTCGTAGGACGAGCGCTGGGAGGCAAAGTTGACCATCACGTCAGCACCCGGAAACTGCTCGCACGCTTGCGCGATGCTCGTGAGCCGTGGAACACGGATCTCCTTTGTTCCCCAGAAGAACTTCTCGAACCCACCCCGTTCCGGGGTGATCATAGCCACGACGCTCGGAGAGTCCTTGCGGCACATGTAATCGAAGTCGAGCATTCGCTGCACGGCCGCTGTCTGCGAGCCGTAGATGAATGCTTTGGTCTCACGACTGAACAGTTCGTAGTTTTTCATCACTTGCCCTCCTCAAGCGCCAACGAGACAATGCGTGTCATGTGCGTCTCCGGCCCGAATACCTGAAGCGGAATGCCGATCCGCTCTCCCAGGTGGCGCATGTTCTCCAGCCCTTCCTTGTAGTTTGGCCCACCGCGGCGCACGTAGATCTTCACGTTGTTCTCGTGCAGCTTCTCCTTGTAGTCCTCAAGAGCCTTAACGATCCCGGTGAATGTCTTGGCAACGTCGGTGAAGTTGGCGATTCCTCCGCCAATCAGCAGAAGCTTTGGCAGCCCCTGTGGATCGGGCACGCGCGTCATCAGGTCGAGAATTGTCTTGGTATACTCGTAGGTCTGTTCAGTCGTCGGGTTACCCGAGTACTCGCCGTAGTTGGCGAGTTCTTCGCCGTAGCCGAGATCGACGACCGTGTCGGCGTAGATCACGCTTGCTCCGCCGCCGGCGACAAGGTTCCACACGCGCCCGTTGGGGTGTAGCAGCGTCAACTTGAGCGATGCGCCCGTCTTTTCATCGAGAGCGGCGATGTACGCCTCTTCCTTGGTGGAGACGCTCCCGAATGCCTTGGGAAACTCGATCTTTCCCCACTTTTGCGCACATTGGAAGGCAGCGGTGTCGTCTAGCTTGGCAACCGTATCCAATGGGACGAGCGTTCCTTCATGGAATGCGATGGGGTTGAACTCGAGGTAGGCAAAGTAGTACTCGCAGTACACCCGGTACAGCGCCTGGATGAACGCAGCCACCGTCTCTTTCTCCTTCATCTCGGGGAGGTGAGAAACAACATCTACAGCCGTTGGATCTGCGAGGATGGGAACCTTGATCGTCACCACCGAGTCCCACACCTCTTCGACATCCACTCCTCCGTGCAGGGAGAAGTGAATGACATCAGCATCGGCTTTGGATGTGAATGCTAGGTAGTACTCTTCTTCGTGCGGGACGAACGGCTCGATCAAGAAGTGGGTGAGAACTCCCGTCGTCTTGCCAGTTGTTTGTTCAATGGTGACCCGTTTGCTCATCCGCTCCTCGATCCAGGATCGCACCTCGGGAAAAGAGGCGTTGACGAGCAGCAGGTTGTTCTTTCCGCGCTTGCCGAACAGCTGATCGGGCTTAACAACCAGTTTCGTCTCGTTAAGCCACGCGTTCTCTTGCGGCAGCTTGTCAAGATCCGTCTGGGGCGTAACGAGGATGAGACGGTCGTCAGTGTGAAAACGGCCGTTTGAGTACTCGGGAAGGGAGTTGTGGATCAGCCTCTTTGCGTTGTATTCGCGTATTCCTTTTTTTGCCATTATCTCACCTACATGTTGTTGATGATCTCATCGCCGAACCCGGAGCAGGAGACAAGGGTGGCTCCCTTCATCTGGCGCTCCAGATCGTACGTTACGTGCTTGGAGGTGATCGCCCCGTTGATACCGTCCATGATCAGGTCAGCCGCCTCGCTCCACTCAATGTAGCGCAGCATTTCCACCGCGGAGAGGAGCAGACTCGATGGGTTGACCTCGTCCTTCCCTGCGTGTGTGGGCGCGGTCCCGTGCGTCGCTTCGAACATGGCGCAGCCGGTGGCGTAGTTGATGTTCGCTCCAGGAGCGACGCCGAGCCCTCCCACCTGCGCAGCAGCGGCGTCGGACATGTAGTCGCCGTTCAGGTTCATCGTCGCTACCACGGAGTACTCCGTGGGGCGAAGGAGCATCTGCTGGAAGAACTGATCGGCGATGCGGTCGTTGAGCAGGATCTTCCCCTCAGGTATCTCCCCGTTGTACTTCTTCTTCAGCTCGTCCTCCAGGATCACTTGCGAGAACTCCTTTCCCACCTCGTACCCCCAGTCGCGGAACGCCCCTTCAGTGAACTTCATAATGTTCCCCTTGTGGACGACGGTGACCCGGTTGCGGTTGTTCAAGGTAGCGTACTTGATTGCCGCGCGGATCAACCGTTTGCTCCCCTGGCGGCTGATTGGCTTCACCCCGATCCCGCACATATCCGGGAAGCGGAGCGATACGCCCATCTCGCTGTGTAACCAGTTGATCACTTTTTGGGCCTCTGGTGTCCCTGCCTCCCACTCAATTCCGGCGTAGACGTCCTCCGTGTTCTCGCGGAAGAAGACGATGTCGAAATCCTGCGGGCGCTTCACCGGTGAAGGCGTGCCGATATGTCGAACAGGGCGCACACAGGCGAACAGGTCGAGTTCCTTACGGATGGCGACGTTCAGGCTGCGGATCCCCCCGCCAATCGGGGTCGTCAACGGCCCCTTGATCGCCACCAGGTGGTCGCAGATCGTCTGAATCGTCTCCTCAGGGAGATACAGTTTCTGCCGCTCCTCAGGCGGAATCGCTGCGATCTGCTCAGCAGATAGCTCTGGGTGGTTAGCCTCGATCGCCTCATCTCCAGCGAGCACTTTCAACCATTCGATCTTCCTTTTGCCGCCGTAAGCCTTCTCCACCGCCGCGTCGACCACCTTGATCATAACCGGGGTGATATCCACGCCAATCCCATCTCCACGGATGTAGGGAATGATCGGATGGTCTGGGATGTCCAACCGGACGTTATTGATGCTGATCGCTTCGCCTTCCAGTTCTACATTGGGCTTGTTCTTAGTCATGATTCCTCCTCATGAATGCTACAGCAAAATCATCAAATCTCTTGGGACTGCACTCCCTTGCTAATTCGTTTTGCAGTTTCCACGACAAGGGAAACTATTTGTTCCTGCTCTTTTGTCCTTATTCTGTGAGCCGGGGCAGACAGGCTTAGGGCGACAACTACCTTCTTAGTGCATGACAGCACAGGGGCACCAACTCCGAATGTTCCAGTGATAACTTCTCCGTTGCTCAGCGCGTATCCTTGCTTGCGAATTTGCGCAAGTTCTGCAAGCAGCTTCTTGCGATCTGTTATTGTCGTAGGAGAAAAGCGTCTAAGGCCGATGTCCTGGATGATCTGCTCCTGCGTGGCGCGATCGAGGTAGGCGAGCAAAATCTTTCCCGATGCCCCCGCGTGCAGCGGGAATATCGCCCCGAGATCATGCGAGACGCGCAGCGTGTGCTGCGCTTCCACCCTTTCTACGCATACCCCCTGATAATCATGCAATGTGGACAGGCAGATTGCCTCACCGGTCTCAGACGACAGCCTCTGCATAAACGGAAGGGCGATGTCCTGCAGGCGTTTGCGCGGCACGTTACGCGCCAGTTTTATAATCGTCGTGCCGAGGTGATACGTTCCGCCCGAATCTGCCTCCCCGACAAGGCCAGCTTGTTTCAGGGCTGAAACATAGCGATATGCCGTACTGATAGGAAGCTTAAGTGCATGCGCAATGTCAGAGACGGAGAGGTTGAGATTATCCTCGGAAAATAGCGTTAGAATCCTGACAATCTTCTCCAGAGTAGTGATGGCTCTTCCTCCGTGATTCCCGTTTTATGAGAACCCTTTCTCAAGATGCGAGCATGGTACTCCCTTGCGTGTGCGATGTCAAGAGCAGACTGCCCCGCCTGCTCAGGGAAGGCGTTGGCAGCCTCACTCCGTGCAGATGTCCTGGCTTCGCACGTAACCTATCCGATGTTTCCTCGGGTTGGCCCCGTGGCCTGGGTACCGGTCGACGATAACGAGAACCGGCGTCGCTTTGATGAGCGACGCCGGTTGTCCAGATGATATCTTGAGCCTAATCGTCTAGTTGTGCTTCTGCGCGGTGTAGGCAAGCAGGCCTCCTGCTTTGATCATATCCATCTCGCGTTCGGAGAGGTCATGTTTGACGGAGAATTGTGTTCCCTTGGTCTTGTTCTCCACGACGAGCTTGCCTTTGAGATTGCTCACGTCGATTTCGAGCTCGTCACCTTGATCGATGGCGTCCGTGTCGCACAGGAACGGGATGATCCCCACGTTGATCAGGTTCGCCCGATGGATGCGGGCGTAGGTCTTGGCAAAGACAGCCTTGATCCCCAACTGCCATGGTCCGAGGGCCGCGTGCTCGCGCGATGATCCTTGACCGTAGTTATCGCCACCGACGATGAATCCACCGTTCTTCTCCGCTGCACGCTGCGCAAACATCTTGTCCTCGTAGAAGAAGGTGAATTTGGAGATCTCGGGCAAGTTGCTACGCAGGTGCTGCGTCAACGGCCCGGCGGGCATGATCGCATCGGTGGAGATGCCGTCTCCCACCTTTAGAAGCACCTCGCCAGCAAGCTTCTCTGCAAGCGGTCTCTGCGGGTTGAGCGGGACGATGTTCGGTGCGCGGACGATCTCCACTGATTCTCCCACCGGATCGAGGATGAGATAGTCGTCGATATCAAGATGATCGACGTTCACTTCGACAGGCGGTAGCTCGCGCGGATCGGCGATCACACCGGCGAGGGCGGATGCCGCGGCGACCTGCGGGCTGCACAGGGCGATCTTGCCGAATTTGTTCCCTCCGCGCCCTTTCCAGTTACGATTCACCGTGCGCAGCGACAGGTGTCCGTTACCGGGGACGAATCCGATCCCGATGCACGCGTTGCATCCCGGCTCGATCATGCGCACCCCGGCCTTGGTGAACGCGAGGAAACTCCCATCCTCTATCAGCATTTCCCATGCCTGCCGCGATCCGGGGGAGATGATGATGTCGATGTCGGTGGAGACGTGTTTCCCTTTCAGCATCTCAGAGACGATCTTCAGGTCGTGGTAGGAGCCGTTGGTGCACGATCCGATGTACACCTGGTTGAGCTTCGTTCCCGCGACCTCGTTGATGTCGTAGACGTTGTCTGGCATTCCCGGCATCGCCACCAGTGGCTTGACGGATGATAGCTCGATCTCCAGGGTGGAGTCGTAGACCGCCCCGTCGTCTGGCGCCAGCTCTGACCAGTCACCCTCCCGTTCTTGCATCTTGAGGAAGAAAGCAGTGATCTCATCTGAAGGGAAGATCGACGATGTCGCACCAGTCTCGGTGCACATGTTGGTGATCGTCGCCCGCTCCGGTACGGAGAGGGTCTTCACTCCTGGCCCCGTGAACTCGATGAAGTGGCCGACCCCACCCTTGACGGAGATCCGGCGCAGGATCTCCAGCGCAACGTCCTTTGCTCCCACTCCGTGAGTGAGCTTTCCGGTGAGAATGACGTTTAACATCTTCGGCACGACAAGGTAGAATAGTCCACCTCCCGCAGCTACGGCGACATCCATCCCTCCGGCACCGATCCCGAGCATCCCCAGTCCACCAGCGGTCGGTGTGTGGGAGTCGGATCCCAGTAGGGTCTTTCCCGGCACGCCGAACCGTTCGTAGTGAAGCTGATGGCAAACGCCGTTTCCGTTCTTGGAGAACTTAGCTCCGTAGTGGGAGGCGATTGTCTGTAGGAAGATGTGATCGTCGGTCGACTCGCCCTTGAAACCAAGGGAGGTGTGATCGCAGTAAGAGACGACCTTCTCCGCTTGTACTTTCTTAAGCCCGAGCGACTCGAATTCGAGCCAGGCCATCGTTCCGGTTGAGTCCTGCGTGAGACAATGGTCGATACGAATCCCGACCTCCGTCCCGCGCTCCAGGGTTCCTTCCTGCACGTGTTGTGACAGGATCTTCTCCGTCATTGTCATGCTCACGCTGACCACCTCATGGGACATATTCTCATTATGTGAGAATATGTTCTTGTTCTGTGAGGCAGGATACTGTGCCGATGGACTGTTGTCAAGGAAAGGAGGAACAGCCTCCAACATGGAACTCGGAATGCGGAACGAGAAAGCTTCCTCACCACGAAGGACACGAAGGAGTCAGAGCCACTGCGCATAGATTGACTTCACCCGTCCTGGACGTAGTTTCCGGTCTTGTCCGACTCGACGGCTCGTAGAATTCCATTCTTCGTGTCCTTCGTGCTCTTCGTGGTGAATGCTCTTTAGGATTCGCGTTCCGCAAACTCAAATTAGAAGTTACTACCCATTCGAAACGACAAGGGGAGCAAGAGTATCCTTGCGCTAAGAGCTCCGAGGGACACCTAGGAAAGTCAAGGAAAGCGTAACACAGTTGTTAGCGATCTTGACGTCTTGAGCGAGCGATAGCGAACGGGTGGGAGGAAAGGCTGAACGCGGAAGTTGGAGATCAGGACGTGGAGCTTGGCGCGAGGAAAACAAAGCGTCCTAAGACATGCTCGCGGCGATCATCTCGGCGATAAGTAGGTCTTCTTTTGTTGTCACTTTGATGTTCGTTTCTTCTCCCTCGATAGTCCACACTGAGTTTCCGCTTGCAAGGACTGCTGCAGCGTCATCGGTGATGTCAACATCCGTCTTGGAGAAAGCCTCCAGGATCAGCTTGCGAGAGAATCCTTGTGGGGTTTGCATGCGCAATAGGTGTGAGCGATCGATGGGGGCGAATTCGAGTGGAGACCCAAGCCTTCCCTGCCGAAGCGTGTCGACGATGGGAAGAGCTGGGACGCAAGCCCGGTGCTCGCGCGTAGCCTCAATTAGACGACTGATAAGGTTGCTACTCACAAATGGCCGTGCACCATCGTGGATGAGGACAATCTCTCCCCTAGCTGCCCGAACACCGGCATAGGAGGAGTCCTGTCGCCGTGCACCGCCGTGAACGATCCGGACCTCCTTATCAATACCGGCGACAAATGATGATGCAGCCTCTTCCTCGCCCGGAGCGACAACGAGGACGATTTCGTCGATCTGTTGGCACTGCGCGAACGCATCAACCGTGTAGGAGAGGAGCGGGCGGGAGGCGACCTCCAGGAAAACCTTGTTTTTGTCCGCCCCTACTCTTGTTCCTCTCCCAGCGGCGAGGATAATGGCGCTGACGTGCATTGCCACCCGACTACTCCGTGGATGCGGGCTCGCCAATCTGCGTGAGGTTGTTCCCGTCTGAGTCGATCATGTACATCTGCCACTTGTCCGCTCGATTGGAGTTGAACAGTATCTCGTTGTTCGTCGCCCAATATGGGTTGATGTCCTCTCCATCGTGTATGGTCAGTCGTGTTACCTCCAGCGTGGAGATGTCGATGATGTACAGATCGACGTTCTTATCACGACTGGAAGAGAAGACAAGCTTGTCTCCCTGTGGGGACCAGCTTGGTGCCCAGTCGTCGAGCTCGTTCTGCGTGAGCTGAGTGATTTCTCGTGTTTCGAGATTGCGCGTAAAGAGTTCGAATCCCTTCTCTCCCGGCGAAGCATAGGCAATTGTTGTGTTGTCGGGAGAGAGTGTCGGCTCCCAGTTCTCGAGTGTCGGCCCTTTCTGCTGCAAGAGCGAACACCCGCCGAGGAGGAGGAGGATTCCTCCCAGTATTGCTACAATGACTACGCGTTTCATCTCAGTCTCCTTTATTTCTCCCAGCGCGGAGATTCACCGCATGGCTCGACGAAAAGCATTCGTCCGGCTTCTGTCTGCAGCGTGCTCTTTACCGTTGTCTTGATCGTGCGGCCGATGTGGCGTCTTCCATTTTCTATCACAACCATCGTTCCGTCATCAAGGTAGCCAACGCCCTGGCCGATCTCCTCTCCGCGGTCGATCACTTCGATGTCGAGCGATTCTCCGGGGATGAACCTGGGCTTAACTGTATTCGCTAGTTCGTTGATGTTCAATACCTTCACTCCTTCCACCTGAGCGACACGGTTCAGGTTGTAGTCGGTGGTGATCAGCGATCCGTGTTCCTCCTTTGCCAGTCGAATGAGCTTGTGATCCACCTCCTTTACGGAGGGATAGTCCCGATTGAGTAGGCGAATCACCACTTCCTCATCGTTCATCAGCTTCCCAAGGATCTCCAGACCACGCCGCCCTTTCCGGCGACGGAGGCTGTTGGATGAATCGGCGATGTTCTGCAGCTCAGCGAGGACGAACTCGGGAATGATGATCTCTCCCTCGATAAACCCGGTGTGCACCAGATCCCCGATACGGCCATCGATGATTACACTCGTGTCGATCACCTTGCTCGATATAGCACCGTTCTTCTTGTGGGCACGAGGCAGTTTCTCGGCCGCTCTTCCTCTGAAGAGCAGGGGGAGATCGAGGGAGTATCCGATCGACACGCCAAAACCCAGGCTAACAAGGAGAATGATCCCGCGTGTTATTCCTGTCCCGGGCGCATCGGGAAGGATGAGCGAAAGAGTGTAGCTTATGAGAAGTCCGAAAAGGACGCCAATTCCTCCAACGAGAAAGCTGTTGCACAGACGCGTTGCAGCGCCATCTTGCGCGATCTCCTCATGTACCTTGTTCCACATGCTGATGGTGATCAACGAAAGTAGGGCGCCGACAGCGCCGCCAACGACGAGATTTATAACCAAACTGGGAACTACACCAACGGACCCGATGATTCCATTTGCAGCTGCGGCTGCGGCACTACCGACGATGAATAGGATGTACAAAGATAGATTCAACGTGTTCCCACCTCCTGTGGCTCGCCAATTACGCATATGTCGAAGCAGTGCGAGCCTTATCTTCCATCTACTTCGTTTGACGTTGATTGTATACACTGCTTGACTTGGGTGCAAGATCTTGCTATTGTGTACTGCAAAAGCGTACGTTCGATGTGTAGATGGGGGGGAGCGCGCTGACTGTTAATTGGACCGTGCGAGAAATCCTCAAGTGGACGCGAGGATACTTCAAAGGAGCGGGTATTCTTCAACCGCGCCTGGAAGCGGAGATCCTCCTTGCGCATGTGATGAATGTTGATCGACTGCACCTTTACATCTCTCCTGATACTCCCCTCACCCCCGACGAACGAGCACGTTTTCGTGAGATCATCAAGAAGCGCCGTTCCGGCGTCCCCCGCCAATATCTAACCGGAGAAGTCCAGTTCTATGGGCTGCGTTTTCGTGTGCGCGACGACGTATTCATTCCCCGCCCCGAGACCGAGGAGCTTCTGGAGAGGGCGTTGGGCCTTGTCGAGCGCGATCGCGACCTCGCCTGCCTTGACCTGGGAACTGGATCCGGGGTGATTGCCGTCTCATTGGCGAAGTACCTCCCGCAGATGAAGGTGACTGCCGTCGATCTGTCGACTGAGGCCGTAGAACTGGCTCAGGAGAACGCTGAATTGAACGATGTTGTAGATCGCGTAGATGTCGTGCACAGTAATTGGTTCGAGAACATCGCCGGGAAATTTGACTTAATCGTCTCCAATCCGCCATATATACCTGAGGAGGAGATGGATGACCTCCCAGATGAGGTGCGAGAGCATGAACCGCATCATGCGCTTAACGGCGGTAAGGGCGGAATGGAGGAGATCGCGAAGCTTGTGAGCGGTTTGAAGGAGCACATGCGCACAGGGGCGACGGCGCTGTTTGAGATAGGCGATGGACAGGGGACGATGGTTAGAGAAGAGATGAAGGGTGCAGGACTGGCTGACATTCGCGTTGAGCACGATCTTGCTGAGAAGGAGAGGTACGTGATCGCTCGATGTCCGTGATTATACAGCTTTCAGAACTTAGCTTCGTCAGCGAAGATGGGATGAAGGTCCTTGATGATGTTCACTTGCGCGTCGACCGTGGAGACCTGGTCTTCCTCGTCGGTCCGGCGGCAGCGGGGAAATCGGTCCTTATAGGTCTGCTTGGGACACAGATTGAATCACAGCAGGGGCAGATCCTCGTCTATGGTCGCAACATCGCCCGTTTGAGCAGGAAGAAAGCGTTCGATCTACGGAGACAGATTGGCCTTCTCCCGCAAGGGTTTGTTGCTCTCCAGAAGACACTGATGGAGAACGTCACATTCAAGTTGCGTTGCCTCGGTGACTTCCGTGAGCAAGCTGAGGAGAAAGCGCTCGCGGCCCTCGATCAGGTCGGGCTGACATCAAAGCTGGCGCACATGGCGAGTGAGCTTGACCCATTCGATCGTGTGCGGCTGGGGATCGCTCTCTCGATCTCTAACGAGCCACTCCTCCTCCTCCTCGACGATCCACTTGTCGGTCTCTCTTTGAAGGAGCAAGAGCAGGTCTATTCACTTCTAGCACAATTAAATAGGCGGGGATTCACGATACTTGCTACTACGCGCGATTCAATCCCGAACGCAGATTTCTCCGCACGGATTGTGGAATTGGTGGACGGACGGGTGGAGGAGAAATCATGAGCAGGTTCTTCTTCATTTTTGGGAACCTTCTGGGCGCGATAAATGGCCGTATTGGCTGGCTCTTCCTCGGTGTTGTCGGTCTTATCTTTGCTGCGCTTCTCATCTTCGCCGGTTTCTTCCTTGTGGGGGAGACGACAGGGCAAGAGAACGGACCGGCGCTTGCTCCCGGTGAGATGGTTGTCTACCTCTCTCCGCAGTTGTCGTCTGACGATGTGCAGTCTCTCTATTTGAAGATTAGGGACATGCCGGAGACGAGGACGATCAATTACCGCTTTGCGCAGGAGCTGGGGCTTGATCGGACGGGTGGCGTGTTTATCATTCAAGCGGTGAGTGCATCCGCCGCGGCATCGCTACAGGAGACAATCCGGGAGATGCTGGGGATAATAAACATCGATTCTGTGACAGAGGCGCAAGGGGCGACTGTCTCTCTATCGAGTGCACTGCGGCTTGGGCTTCTTGTGGCCCTCATTGTGAGCATCGTCGGCAGCTTGATCCTCGCTCGCTACGCGTTCTTGCTGTTGCTCGATCGTTTCTCCGCGGAGATTAAGCTCCTCCGGTTGTCCGGAACCTCAGAGGGTGTATTCCAGCCTCCGGTCGTCGCCTTGGGCGTGTTGTGCGGAATTATCGCCGCGATGCTGCTTGTAGTCGTTGTCTATCTCTCGCACTTCCTTGCTCTCAGCCATCCGCAGGCGACGATTCACGCCGCCTGCGGACTCCTTCTTCCGGGAAGGGTCTTGATGGTCAGCCTGGTCGGATCGTTGATTGGGATCGTACTTGGAGGGCTCATAGGCGTGCTCGGAGCAAGCCTCACCGCACAAGAGCGATTCCAGATTTATTCGTAGCGCAACGCATCGACAACGGGAAGCCTCGACGCCCGCCATGCAGGCCATAGACCGGCTACAGCTCCCAATGAGAATGAGCCAGCGAGAGTAATCGCAATCAGAGACGGGCTGGCGACAACTGCCATGTGCACCCCGAAGAAGCGACCGATTAACATCGATGCCACCGCGCTCAGTCCGAGTCCCAACAGTGTCCCCACTACTCCTCCGACAAGCCCCATCAATCCGGACTCGATGAGGAAGATCGTCAGGATGTGTGAATTCCTGGCACCGACCGCTTTCATCACTCCGATCTCCTTCGTCCTCTCAAGCACGGAGGTGAACATCGTATTCATCACCCCGACCCCTCCGACGAGGAGGGCGATCCCGGCGATCCCGGCGAGGAACGCGCTCACAGTGGAGGTCATCGTTCCGATGGCATCAGAGATATCGCTGTAAGTGACTGCCGAGAGCTCTGATCCACGTGCTGTAAGCTCCTTCTCGACACGGTCTGCCACTTCGTTCACATCGGATCCAGGCTGCGTGCGCACGAGAGTCACCAGAACATCGTTGGCTTCTCCCCATAACAGACTCATAGTATCGTAGGGAACGTAGATCGTGTCCTTGCCCCCACCGAAATTCATTCCGGCAGAGAAGCCACTATTCGTGTCGCTCGTCGAGCTTTCATCATCTGGTGACATGATCCCCACAACAGAGAGATTGAGTTCCTTATTATCATCTCCGGCGACGAGGATCGAATCGCCAACTTGCGCCCCGAGACGCTCGGCTGTGTCGGCCCCGAGAACGGCCACATCTACATCTTCGGCTACGAACAGACGTCCGCCTGGCTGAACCGAGAGCTCCCCGGTAAACGACTCAAACTCATCCATCAGTTGGGGCGATAGGCCCATTACGGGTAGGAATCCCTGTGTCGAACTTCCATCCGGCTTTGTCGGGCCCTGGACAAAGCCAGTTCGCTGCCTGACCGCCGCTGCGACCTCCACTCCGGGGATCGACTTCAGGTATTGAAGATCGAGAGCGTACTCGTCTGGAGTGCCTCCTGCATGGCTCTGCGGTCCGAACGACCCCTGCGCCATGAGGACGAATGTGTCTACCCCGAAGACGCCGGCAACTTGCTGCTTTATCGTCTGATCGAGGCCGAGGCCGATGGAGATCAGCGCCACAACCGCCGTGATCCCGATGAATACTCCGATCACCGTCAACCAACTGCGCATCCTGCGATGGGTGATGCTGCGCGCAGCGAGCATGAGAAAGTCCTTAAACATTGCTTACCTCCTCCACCACTCGCCCGTCGTGCAGGCGGATGATTCTTCCCGCGATTGCGGTGGCATCTGGGTCGTGTGTTACAATGATCACAGTCTTTCCGTCCTCCGTGCTCAGCTTCTTCAGGAGTTCAAGGATCGTTTCTCCGCTCTCGGAGTCGAGATTCCCCGTTGGCTCATCAGCGAGCAGGATCTCCGGGTCGTTTGCCAGTGCTCGTGCTATTGCCACCCGCTGGCGTTCACCGCCGGATAGTTCGTTCGGGCGATGGTGAACACGATCTGCCAAGCCGACCTTCGTTAGCTGCTCCACTGCGCGTCTTGCTCGCTCCTTCTTCTTTATCCCCTGGAAGATCATCGGCAGTTCCACGTTCTGCTGAGCGCTTAACGTCTGCATAAGATTGAACGTCTGGAAAACAAACCCAATCTTCCGGCCGCGCACCGCCACCAGCTGCCGTTCGCTCAAGGATTCAATCTGTGTTCCCTCGATCGCCGCCTTGCCCGCCGTGGGGATGTCCACGCAGCCAAGAATGTGCATCAGCGTCGATTTCCCAGATCCGGAAGGCCCCATGATCGCAACGATCTCGCCCTTATTAATGTGGAGATCGAGCCCTCGCAGTGCGCGAACGACCGTCTTTCCCAGATGGTAGTCTTTCGTTACATCTTTTAGATCAAGTAGCGGCATGACTATCCCTCCGGAGGAGTGGACGAATACGTCGTCAGCTCCATCCTCAGCGTTGTAACCCATTGTCCGTCGCGCAGTTCTTCTACGTGCACGAGCGGGAACATGTATACTGAATCGGAGATACTAAACGCCATGGTCATTCTCGTATCTGTATCCGACGGGTCGATGAACGACCCTTGCAGGCACTGCACGCCGGCGATCTCCACGAGTGTGATATCCTTGAACGATCCACCTCCGGGGAGGATGTAGTCATTCCCGGCTTGCAGGTGAGAGCGTTGCTCCATCAGTGCTTGCAAAGGTGAGTAGCTGACGCTCTCCCCGCCTCCATAAGACATCTGCGCACCGGCAAACAGGAAACCGAACCCCGCAAGTTGATCCGCGGTGCCGCTGGCCTCCATGTTCATGAAAATCGTGTAGTCATCATTACCACGGGATACGAGGGTGAACCCAAGTGACTGTGGGCTGTCCATCTCCTCTGTGGCTATCCGATACACCATTTCTGTAGTTCCGATAGGGAACGTATCCAGATCCGATTGAGCGTACGCTGCAACGCCGAACCCAACTAGTCCCATGATTATGATTACGTCAACTATTCGTTTCATCTTGTCCTCCTTATGTCTTTCTAAATTGACCTTACTGGTTGATTCTTTCAACTCTTCTTGCCATGATCATCGATTGTACTCCCTGGCGGCGATTCATCATCCTTGGAGAACCGCTCGTCAAGCTTCAGTAGAAGACGGCGCAGTTCTGTCCTCTCTTCCTGTGTGTAGATTGAGGAGATCTCTTCCTCCATCTGCAAAAAGGTACCCTGTATCTCTTCTTCGAGGGCTCTTGCCTTATCGCTTATCTGTATGCGTACAGTTCTTTGGTCTTTTGGATCACGCGTACGCGTGATCCACCCATCGCGCTCCATCCGCTGCAGAATGCTCGTTATGGCCGCGGGGCTAGTGTTCATCGCCTCCGCGATCCTCCATTGCGGTACGTTGTCGTGTCCATGCAAATGTATTAGGACACGCCCTTGCCCGGAATGAATCCCTATTTTCTCGATGTGCACACGTAGTCTCCATGTAGCCAGGCGGCATGCGTTGGCGAATAGCTGTGCGAGAGACATCTTATAAGGATTATTGCAATTCCAGTCCATAGCTGCACCCTTTTCTTATTAAGTAGTTGATCATTAACGGGTTAAATAATAGTTGATCACAGGCTTCTTGTCAAGGAGAAGGACTAATTCGAGTGCCGTGAAGTGCTTTTCACGCGGTGCCACATGCGTCCGATCCCCTTGTGGAATAGATAGACCAAGCCGACGGCGACGACGAGCAGCTCGAAGAACTTGTAGGAGAGAGAAAAGGCGACCGCTCCATCATTGGCGATGCCGACGAGAGCAAAGATCCCGATGAGCGCAGCCTCTCCCGTTCCAAATCCGCCCGGTGTAATCCAAAGTACCATGGACATGATGATACTGAGCGTGAACACCAAAGAAAGCTGGGAAAAGGTAAGTGTGATGCGCGAAGAGAAGTAGAAGAACGCGAGCGGGCGTATGTAAACTAGGAGGTTAGTAACCAACTGGATCAACAGTGAGAGGAGAGTTGCCCGCCAGTGCTTGGCAAAAGCGTTGTAGACCTCATCCTCCGTTTCAGCAACTTTGTTCGCGGCTCGTTCGAGTCCACCCCGCCAGCGGGTAAAGATTCGCCCAAGCAAACGGATGATGCGGCTTATCCACTTGAAGTTTCCAGCAAAGTCGATGAGACCGATGATGATCCAGAATGAGATGAACGGTACGCCGATGAGCACCGCCTGCCTCTCGATTTGCGTTACCTGCGGGGATACCAGGGCGAAGAAACCCCCGATAAGGATAAAGAAGATGAGGCTCAGACCTCCCAGGAACCGTTCGACAACTATCGTAGCGAAGATACGAGTAATCGGTGCGGAGGAGCTATCGGCGACGATCAGCGCGCGCACGGGCTCTCCACCGAAGTAGAGCGATGGCGTGATATAGCTCACGGCAAAACCGCTCAAACGTGCTCCCACAACGCGGCGGAATGGAATCTTGACATCGTACGCACGCAGGATGACCCACCAGCCAATGATCCAACCGAGTGATGTAAGGAACACGTTTCCCGCTAGAGCCAGTATCCCCACCACATGCAAGGAACCTATCTGCTTAAAGGTATTCTTCCACCCTACGTAATAGAAAACTGCTCCCAGGAGCGCTGCTCCCACGAGGAGAGACAAACTGATGCTGAGCACCTTCTTGACCGGCTTCTTCATGTCAGCATACTAGTGCATGATTGATATGGGATACAACCTCAGTTGAGGTACCCGAGCCCCTTCAACCTGCGCTGAAGTTCCTCCTCCTGTTCAAGGTCCCGTACTTTTTCTTCCACATCCTCCGGTGGCTCCTGTTCAGTGTAACTTGGTGGTTGGGAAGCCAACATCTCCGACGTGAAAGCCTCTTTCCACAGTGTGCCGTCCATGTAGGTAGGGATTGGACAGTCGAGCAGGTAGAGGATGTTTGCTGCAAGGTCAACGAGGCGCGCATTGTGTATCTCGAAGTGCGGGCGGAACGGCTCTCCGCTTGCGCTGATAATCCCTTGCATACGGTGGTTTCCGCGCATTAGCGCACGATCGAACAAGCGGTTTGAGTAGAATCCCGATGCACCACTTCCCAGTGTGCGCAAATTGCGCGGGAGGAAGACGATCTCCGGCGCCTCTTTGAGCATACCTCCTTTGTAGATCTCCTCGCGGCGCATCACGTCAGTGCATAGAGGCTCCTGTGTGTATGGGTTCACCACTGCGCGCAGCTTCTCCATTAATTCAGTGATTAGCGGTTCAGCCTGTGAGTCGCTTACGATCCCACTCGGCTCGCGTCCGCGGCGGTTGATGCGTATGTGTCCGACGTCGGCATGTGAATAAGCACGCGTTTGCTGCCAGTCTATGTCGTCGAGCGACAAGAATACCTTATTGACTAACTTTGCCAGCCAACTGTCGCCGACGGCGTCGAAGAAGGAATTGACGACGCCAAGCCGGTAGGCGAGAGGGTAGAAGAGCATCCCCATTTGTGCCAGGCGTCGCTGCGTGAGACCGAGGCGAAATAGCTCCTCCTTGACGCGCTTTCTCGCCCCCTTCTTGAGCTTCAAGTAACCTTCCTGTAGAAGCCATGTGTTGATGGAGAACGTGAAGTCCTGCGGTCCCATCCCGTGATCGGAGAGGATGATCAACATTGCTTGGGCCTTCTTCGCTTCCTGGACAAGACGCCCGACGCTGCGATCGACTTCTTTGAATACTTCAAGGAGGGGCTCGTTCTTCTTTACTCCCCACAGGTCGTGTTGTGCCTTGTCCGTGGTTTGGAAGTGGATCATCAGTAGGTCCCAGTCGTCTTTCTTGAGGAAGTATTCTGCGGCTTCGGTACGACCGCGCACGCTGGCGCGCAGTGATGCCACCTTTCCCTTTAGGGTGAGGAGGTGTGAGCACTCGGGGAAGAACCGGTATCCGGGGACGGCCGCGTGAAGCTCTGCATAGGCCTCCTGGGGATAAGACGGTGTCTTGTCGCTCTTGGGAGTGAGCATCCCGGGGATAATGACCCCGTTTACCACACGCGGCGGATACGTCATAGGAAGGCCGATACTCACCACGCGGCGACCGTTCTGGCTTGCCAGTTCCCACAACGTGGGATACCTGATGTCGCTTCCGTTTACCACGCTGATGCTATACCCGCGTCGCTTTGTCCAGCCGAGGATCCCGTGTTTGCCGGGGTTGACGCCGGTCTGAAACGTGGCCCACGCGGGGCCTGTAAGCGGCGGGATCGTGCTTGTGAGTTCTCCTGTGGCTCCTTGGGAGAATAGATCCTGCAAGTGAGGTAGATGGCCCTCTTCCAACCACTGCCTGATGAGCGGAAAGCCTACTCCATCGAGACCTATCACGAATACTCGCTCACTCATCTGAGGACCTCCTCGTACGCAGCGATGAGGTCGTGGCCGACCGTGTGCAATGAGTGGCAATTGGCAATCTCCAGGCTAGAGATGGATGGTGCCTGATTGGACACGAATGTGGAAATCGCGGCAGCAAACTCTTGTGGAGACTCACCCATCAGGCAGTTCACGCCGTCTTCCAGCCAGCCATGATAGACCGGGAGTCGGCGCACCACGAGCGGGAGACCGACTGCAGCTGCTTCCAGTATCACCAGACCCAGCGATTCGGAGTGCGACGGATGAAAGAGCAGATCGCAGCCACAGTAGGTTCTTTCAATGTTCGGTTCGAAGCCAAGCAAGCGCACGTTTGAAGGACGGTGGCGCAGGATCCTGTCAAACCACGGATTGTAGAACAAGAGTGGGCTCACGTGCGGTCCGATCCACAGGAAGTCATACTCTGGCAGAAGCCGCGCGGCTGCGAAAAACGTCTCCACTCCCTTGCGAGGAATTATCTGGCCGACAGAGAGAACGGTCGGACGCGTAAGATTGTGTTTCCTCCTGTACGCAATGCGAGTCTCTTCATCAAACGAGAAACGATCTAGATCGATCCCACCGGAGAAGACATGAATGGCTTTCTTGGGCGCGAGGGGCTGCAGGCTCTCGGCAGCTTGCCGCGATGGAGTGATCAGCAGATCGACATGTCTTATGAACCAGCGCAGATACCGGCTGTAAGGAGCGACGAGCGCGTGCGACATGGTGAATGCACCTTTGATCGTATCTGGTGTGGTGTGTACGGTGAGGGCAACCGGTCGGCCTTGCCTGTGGGCGAGGCGTGCGTAGTGAAGCGATCTTGGGCCGATCCACTGCAAGTGCAACAGATCGTACTCGTCAGCCGGGTCAGACGTCACTTCCACTTCTTGCTCTTCGAGAGCTCGCACTGTATTGCGCGTGGCGGTGCCAATCCCCGATTGATTGACCAGTCCTCGCACTTCGAGATAAGAACAGATCTTTATTTTTCCCCTCTCCTTGCCACAGTCTAGGAGGGAAGGCTACCTGATAGCAGCGCGAGTGTCAACGGATGTCCCGCCGAAATGAGTTGTCTGTTCTTGGAGACGCGGAGGGCGATGAATGGTATGGTCAAGGCGCGTTAACGCGTGCAGGTGGTCAAACACATACCAGGAGGATCCATGAGTCCGGGAGGAGCATCACTCCCAGGTCTTTCATCCGCCAGGGTTATGATATCTGGAGAACGCCTCCCATTAGGACCTGTTCGTTGAGTACTCTCATCTCTCGGAGTCATTGCGGGTTCCTGCACGACTGTACTCGGGGAGAAGGTCCTTGAGACCCGCAATTAGAGCCTCCAGGTCGCTCTGCTCGTTGTAAGCCTGCACTGAAACGCGGATGAAGGATTGATCATTCCACGATGTGATTGGCAGCTCCACGTGGAACTGTTCATACAGTGCCGTTTGCAGGCCTTCGCCGTCGCACGCGGGAAGGGGGAATGCGGCTATCTGTGCGTACCAGTCTCTGGAATCGGGAGTGATCGGCGGCAGATCAGTGGCATCGGTCATCGCCTGGCGGAAGCCCCGCAGGAGATCATGACAGCTTGACTCCACTTTGTCCCAGCTATGATTGCGCATGAACTTGATCGCCGCGGGCACGGAGAGGAAGGCCGAGATATCGCGTGTCCCTTGCCACTCAACGTAGTCGATTAACCGCGAGGATCCGGGCTTCTCGCTCTCATACCCCCAGCCCGCAATGAATAGCTCGATTATCGATTGCATCTCACGCCGTACGTGCAAGAATCCCGATTCCTTCGGAGCCATCATCCACTTGTGGCAGTTTCCAACGTAGAAATCGGCGCCGATCTGGTCAATGTTGAGATCGGTCTGCCCCGGTGCATGTGCACCATCGATCACGGTGATGATCCCCCTCTTTCTTGCTCGTGCGATCAGTTCCTCGATCGGCAGGATGATTGCCGTGGGGGAGGTGATATGGCTTAAGAACAGCACGCGCGTTCATGGCGTTACGCCCGACCAGATCTCATCGATCACCCGCTTCGTCGTCGTTATCGGTAGGGAGACGCGCATCCGTTTGTAGTGAGCGCCGCGCTTGCGGCAGATGAATTGCCAGGTGCGATCGAGCGCACCGTACTCGTGGTCAGTTGAAAGAACCTCGTCACCCATTACAAGGGGCAGAGAGCGGGCGATGAGATTGAGCCCGGTGATGGCGTTGGCCACGTAGGCTATGTCATTGGCGTTGGCCCCGATGCGCATCGAGAGCTAACGGCGGGCCTCATTCATCAACTGTGTAAAGCGCCGGCCGAGGAATTCCACCGGTTCTGCCTCAAGCTCTCGTTGCCGAGCCTGGAAGTGCTCGAAGACTGGACGCGGGCAGGCGCCGAACGACCCGTGATTGAGGAATATCACATCATCTCGCAACAGGAAGAGCTTCCTGTATGATCCGTGTCTGCTTGGCTGAGCATCTTTCACACCATGGCCTCCTCATGTACGCGCATGGTACACTTAGCCGCTTTGTTGTGCGATGCAGAAGCCTATCAAGGAGGGTGGAGTGACCAAACCAACGCTTATCGTCATGGCTGCAGGAATCGGAAGCCGCTATGGCGGCCTGAAGCAGATCGATCCGATCGGCCCGAACGGAGAGATTATCATCGATTACTCAATTTACGATGCCCTGAATGCGGGGTTCACGAACGTTTTGTTTATCGTAAGGAACGAAATACTGAAGGAGTTCTCCGCGCGCATCGGCCGCAAATTGGAGGGAAGGTGTGACGTCTCATACGCTATTCAGCGGCTCGATGATCTTCCGTACGGATACGCTGTTCCCACGGGGAGGATAAAGCCATGGGGAACGGCACACGCCATCTACGCTTGCCGTGACATCATCGATGGGCCGTTTGCGGTGATCAACGCCGATGACTTCTACGGGCGTAGCGCCTACCGCTTGCTGTACGATTACTTGCTGCGCGCACACGATCAGGAAGGCCTGTATGACTACTGTATGATATCCTACCTGCTCGGAAACACTCTCACCGAACACGGGCATGTGGCGCGCGGCGTGTGCTGGGTCAGTAATGAAGGCTATCTTCTTGATATACACGAACGCAAGCGGATTGAACTACTCGATGGGGCTCCACGCTTCACCGAAGACGGCGAGAACTGGATAAGCGTTTCTTCCGACGCTCCAGTATCCATGAACATGTGGGGATTCACCCCCAGCCTTCTCTCCGAGCTGGGATCTCGCTTCGAGCTTTTCCTAGATGCGATGAGCGATCCGAACAAGGGTGAGTATCTTCTGCCCGAGCTTGTTGGTGAGCTGATTAGCGAGAAGATGGCGAGCGTTAAGGTTCTGCGCACGGACGAGAAGTGGTTCGGCGTCACCTATCGCGAGGACCGAGCAAGAGTGCAAAAGGGGATCAGGAAGCTCATCGAACAGGGAATCTACCCGCGAGATCTGTGGAAGTAGTACCCACTTTTTGCAGGATCTTGCGGTGGTGGTTGCGTGATTTGTGGGTTGTCCACCTGTTTGCGATCAAGCGCTTACGTGGCTCAATTCTCCTTCCTCAGGCTCGCAATACATAGTCCGAATAGACGCCTAGCTAAGGTGAGTTCGCGTAGCTTACTGCTTTGACTCCGCTTGGCCATCGGTGACCACTGGGCACGGTATTGCTGGTTGTGAGTTGATCACGCCGCGATTGCACATACAATGGATCTCCGGAGGAACCGATAATGAACCTGGCGCTGCTTCTCATCATTTCATATCTGTTAGGGGCGATCCCCACTTCGGTGATTGTTGGTAAGGCCGTTCGTGGGATTGATGTGAGGGAACACGGCAGCGGGAACGCCGGCGCCACAAACACATGGCGCGTTCTTGGCTGGAAGGCCGGGGTGAGTGTCCTTGCGCTCGATGCGGGTAAGGGAGCCGCTGCAGCGGCGCTCGTGCCGTTACTCCACTTCGGACATCTCCCGTTTACTGCGCCCGTTATCGCCATACTGTGTGGCTTGAGTGCGGTCATTGGGCACGTTTTCCCGATCTACGTCGGGTTTCGCGGGGGAAAGGGGGTGGCGACCGGAGCGGGGATGCTCATATCGGTCGCACCGATCCCCGTAGGGCTCGCCATAGGTATCTTTGGCCTTTCCATGTTCCTATTTGGGATGGTCTCACTCGCTTCAATCCTGGCTGTTATGTCCGTCCCCATTAGCATCGTCCTCTTGAATCGTTTTTCCGGTGCCAGTTATCATCCGCTCCTCCTTGCTATTACCTGTATCCTCGCCCTGTTCATCATCTTGAACCATCACGCAAACATCGCACGCATCATCCACGGGCGGGAACGATCGTTGCCGCAGGTGCAGCTCTGGAAGCGGATCCTACACCGATAGATCCCTCTGCGAAGCAAGGTGCTTCCGTTTGTGACACATGGCACAAACTCCGTTACAGAACGGTATTTGACGTATGGAACATTGGGCGCTAGAATTCCTGGTGGATCAATAAGGAGTGGATCGTGGAAAAAGACCCATTGAAAGAGCTACGTAATAGAAATTTGAGGAACATTGCCTTGATCACCGTAATCGTGATCATCGGGCTGATCATTTTCCAGTCATGGTTTGGTGGAGACAAGACGCAGCAAGAGGTCAACTACTCCCTCTTCCGCAGCATGGTGGCAAACGGGCAGGTCGTGTCCATCGAGATCAAGGACAATCAGGGCACCGGTCTCATGACGGACGGGAGCAAGTTCACGGTTGAGCTTCCTGATGATAAGAGTCTTTACGAGCCGTTTTTGCGCGACAACAACGTTCAGATAAAATATGCACCGCCGTCAAATAGTGGCTTGTTGCTCTCGATCTTGATGTCCATCCTTCCGATTGGTCTGCTGGTCGTCGTCTGGGTTTATATCATGCGTAAGACGCAGGCTGGCGGCGGAGCGATGCAGTTTGGCCAATCGAAGGCGAAACTTGTGCATCCGGAGAGCATGCAGGTGACGTTTGCCGACGTCGCGGGAATTGACGAGGTGAAAGAAGAGGTCGAGGAAATCATCGACTACCTCAAGGACCAGAAACGATTCTCTGTGTTGGGAGCGGAGATTCCGAAGGGAGTGTTGCTCGTTGGTGCTCCCGGAACGGGAAAGACACTCCTTGCAAAGGCAATCGCCGGTGAGGCAAACGTTCCGTTCTTCTTCATTAGCGGATCTGACTTCGTGGAGATGTTTGTCGGGGTCGGGGCGGCACGGGTGCGCGACATGTTCGTGAAGGCAAAGGCAAGCGCGCCGTGTATCATATTCATCGATGAGATCGATGCTGTCGGCCGGAAGCGTGGCGCCGGGCTTGGTGGGGGGCACGATGAGAGAGAACAGACGCTGAATCAGCTGCTGGCGGAGATGGATGGCTTCCAGCCGAACAAGGGAATCATCATGCTGGCAGCGACGAACCGTCCGGACGTTCTCGATCCGGCCCTTCTTCGTCCGGGGCGATTCGACCGGCGGATCACCGTGCCGCGCCCGGAGCTAAAAGGACGCGAGGAGATCATCAATGTACACCTGCGCGGAAAGACCATCGCGCCGGATGTCGATCCCGCCGTTCTTGCCCGTCAGACCCCCGGCTTTGTCGGTGCTGACCTGAAGAACTTGTGTAACGAGGCTGCGCTTCTCGCAGCGCGGGAGAACAAGAGCGTCGTCGAGATGGTCGACTTTGAGGAGGCAACCGATCGCGTCATCGCCGGTGTGCGCCGCAAGGGGATCATTCTCTCCAAGGAAGTGCGCGAGCGTATCGCCTACCACGAGTCGGGGCACGCACTTCTCGGGCGGCTCCTTCCTAAGGCCGATCCGGTGCACAAGATCTCCATCATCCCTCGTGGGGATGGATCGCTGGGGTTCACACTGCAGCTGCCGCTGGAGGAGAAGTACATCGTTTCAGAGGAAGAGCTTCGCGACAAGCTGATCACTCTGTTTGGCGGACGGGCCGCGGAGGAGGTCGTGTTTAACGATTTCACAACTGGTGCCTATGACGATCTCAAGCAGGCAACGAAGCTTGCCAAGAGAATGGTCGTCGAGTACGGGATGAGTAAGAAGCTTGGCCCGATCAGCCTGGCGCGCGAGCACGTGGACGTCTTCCTCGGTGAGGAGATTGTCAAGAGCAACGAACACTCTGAGGCCCTCTCCTCTCTCGTGGATAGCGAGATTCGTGGCATGATCGCCGATTCGTACAAGAAGGCGAAAGACCTCCTTAGCCAAAACCGATCGATGCTCGATCGGTTGGCGAGTGCCCTTCTCGAAAAGGAAATCATTGCGGGGAAGGAACTGCAGCAGCTGTTCGCATCGCTGATTCCAGAACCGGTCACCTAGCACCGTGCAAGGCAGACGCATTGTCATCCTTGGATCGACAGGATCGATCGGTACGCAGACCCTCGATGTAATTGAGCGTCTCAATCATTCCGGTCATGCGACGAATATCGTCGGTCTGTCGGCAGGGAGGAACATCGACCTCCTTACCCAACAGATCGAGCACTTCTCGCCGTACATTGTGTCGGCAGCAGAGGAAGACGGTGCACGAGTGCTGCGCGACCGTTTCCCAGATCTAACCGTTCTTTCCGGGTGTGATGGTCTGGAGGAACTCGCGAGCCTCTCCAATGTGGACTTGGTCGTAAACGCTCTCGTTGGGGCCATCGGCCTTTCACCCACGCTTACCACGCTTGCTAGCGGGCGCACCTTGGCGCTAGCCAACAAGGAGAGCATGGTGATTGGCGGCGAACTGGTCACGGATGTGTTGCGCGAGAAGGGAGGAACGATACTTCCCATCGACAGCGAGCATAATGCCATCTTCCAGAGCATGCGTGCGGGGGAGCACACGGAGATTGAGAGGATCATCATCACCGCCTCTGGCGGACCGTTCCTCAACACCCCCCTTGAAAAATTGGCGACGGTAAGTGTGCAGGACGCCTTGCACCATCCAAACTGGTCGATGGGCTCGCGGATAACGATCGACTCCGCAACGATGGTCAACAAGGCGTTTGAGGTGATCGAGGCCCACTACCTGTTCGATGTGCCGTACGAGAAAATCAACCCTGTCATCCATCCCCAATCAGTGATTCACTCCCTCGTCGAGTATCAGGATGGGTCGATCATCGCCGAGCTTGCAGCATCTGATATGCGTATTCCGATTCAATATGCGTTAACCTATCCTGCGCGAGTCGCCACAGGGCTCCCGCGGCTCTCACTTGCTAAGATGTCCGAATTATCCTTTGAGCTACTTGATGTGGTGCGTTATCCTGCATTCGCCACTGTCCACGCCGCTGGCGTGCGCGGAGGGACCGCGCCCGCGGCAGTAAATGCGGCCGATGAGATTCTTGTCAGCAGGTTTCTGCGTGGGGAGATTGGTTACACGGCAATCGCAGGTGGACTGCAGGAGATCCTGGATCGTTGGACTGCAAGAGCAGATACCATGAATGAGCAACTGACGCTTAGAAGGATCCTCAACATCGATCGCTGGGCACGCGAACAGGCAGCGGGCCTGAGGCCCCAAAGCCAATCATAGGAGGAGACGATGGAACTGACCGAGAAGAACATTCGTTCCAGTTTGGAGAATGTGATCGACCCCGAATTGGGCGTCAATATAATCGACCTTGGCCTGATCTACAACATCCAGATCATAGAAGGAAAGATCAGCGTCGACATGACTCTCACCACCCCCGGCTGTCCGCTGGCAGGGATGATTGCCGGTAGTGCTGAACAGGCCCTGCGCGAGGCGTTCCCGAATAGCGATGTAGAGATCAGCCTGGTGTGGGATCCTCCCTGGACCCCGGACATGCTTTCAAGCGACGCCAAGGAGCAGCTCGGTTACACACGCTAATCCTGGTGCCCCTTCGGACGCAACAGGTGCCACAGCCCGCTTGCGCGGACGAATATTAGGTAGACACCTGTCGCAGCGACGATCGGTAGGATGACGCTCATCCACTCGCCTTTTGCTGCCAGGCGTGTCCCCCATGCGGCCACGTAGACGATCCCCGTCCCAAGAATGATCATAAGTAAACGTGAGCTGAGTTTCTGCAGTGAACCCAATTCATGCCGCAGGAACAGCGCGAGTATTGACACATTTACTATACCTGCGATCGACGTTGCCAGGGCCAACCCGCCGACCCGCATTGGTGTCACCAACATGATGTCGCAGACAATATTCACCGCTACTGCACATGCCGAAGCGATTAGCGGAATGCGTGTCCGTCCGAGGGCGTAGTAGGCGCGTGTGAGGATGAACACTAGGCCGTAGGGGAGCACTCCGACGAGGTAGAATGACAGGGCGAGCCAAGTGCGGGAGGTATCCCCTGCGGAGAAGCTCCCATGCTGGAAGAGCAGATGTATCACATTTGGTCCGATCGCATACAGCCCGGCCATCGCTGGCAGCAGGATGAGTGCGCTGGCACTGATCCCGTCGGAGAGATACGAGGAGAAGAGGCCTTTTTCACCGCGTGCCAACGATGCGGAGAAGCGCGGTAGAAGAGCACTGGCAATGCTGACAGCGAAGATCCCGAGTGGCAACTGGAAGAGGCGCATCGCGTACTGCAGCGACGAGATCCCTCCATCCCCCAAGTGAGAAGCGAGCTTGTTGTCAACGAGCAGGTTAATCTGCGTCACGGCAAGGGCGAAGACGGCAGGGAGCATTAGGTAGGCCATCTTGCGCACGCCCGGATGGAGCGGCCAAAGGGTGAAGCGGAACCGAAACCCGATCCTGCGCAAGGAAGGGATCTGCGAGGCGAGCTGTCCCGCTCCGCCGAGGAGTGCACCCAGCGCGAGGCCGTAGATCGGATGAGCGGGAAAGAGGGTTGAGAAGAAGAGCGCGCCGACGATCATCCCTATGTTGAACCAGACCGGAGCGAGCGATGGGGCAAAGAAACGGTGGTGGGCGTTTAAGATCCCCATGAACGCAGCGGCGAGCCCGACAAAGGCGATGAACGGAAAGACAATACGCGAAAGCGATATCGAGAGGGCGAGCTTCTCAGGATCGAATCCGCTTGCTAGAAACGGGAGGTAGATTGGAGCAAGCAAGACCCCCACGCCGACGATGACGGGAAAGATTACGAGCAGGAGCGAGAGGACGTTGCTTGCGAATCGGTCAGCGTCGTTATCGTCCACGAGCGACTTTGTGTACACGGGGATGAGGGCCGTTGAGAGCGCTCCCTCGGCGAGGAGCTGCCGTAGGAAGACGGGTAGAAAGAAGGCGATCAAAAAGGCGTCGTAGGCTCCGCTCGCCCCGAATTTATCCGCGATTGTTACATCGCGAAACAGCCCGAACACGCGCGAGATGGCGGTGGCTAGTGCCATCACCAGGGCATCACGAGCGAGCGACCTCATCGATCCGTCGGTACCAGGAGGAGCCCGACTGCTACCTTGCCGCCGCTTGAGATCTCTCGATAGATCGGACCATCCTTGAACACGAGTGAGCTTGAGTGTCCGCCGTCGAAGGCGATGGCGTTCTTCACCTTCACAGGCAGCTTTCCGAGGATGTTAAGGAGCCCGGCGAAGTCCGTCCCTACGCTCTCGCTGTTCTTGATTACAGTCAGCAGAACCAGGCCACCGTACCAATCGGTGGCGAGGAGGCTGCGCGCGGCGCGGCCGCTCACCAAGTAGGAATCGACATTGAAGCTCTCCTCCTGTGGACTTAACACCACATCTCCGTCGTGGTAGAGGAGCGGGCCGGCGCTTACGGCATCCGTGATAAGAAGATCTCCCTGATCGAGGGCATACTCGAAGTTCACCTCATCCCCCACCCGCAGCGACTCGATGCGTGAGCATGCGCTTCCACAGGCGACGAGGAGATCCGCATCCGGATCGACGATCATGTACGGACCGTCCTGCACTGATGTAACGCGATCACTCCGAATCTTTACCACACGGAATGAATCAACAAACCCGCTTGTCAGCGGCCCGGAGTAGCCAGCTGTGAACATGATGAGTTCACCCGACCTAATCGGTCGGTCAACATCGTCTATGGCGATCTTCGTAGCTTGCGTACGCAGATAGAGGGAGACCTGCGGATTGAAGAAACTAAGCCGACCGAATAGGTCGATCCCCAACGCCGCTCGCCTCTCATAGTTTGAGCTTAGAACCTCACCATTGACGATCAGAAGTCCGATCGGAATGCTCGTCTCTGTGTCATAGAAGTTACCGTTGATCGCTGCGTATGCAGCGTGAGAACGAGCGATGTCCTGCAGGGGAGAGAGTGTCCCAATCCCATTTTCTGAGGTCGCAGGGACAAGCTTGTAGTGATCACGCCACCCGTCGATGTACAGATACTTCACCTTCACCAGCCCAGCCCCGATGTTGGTTGTGATTTCGTGGTAGGTGATGTGGGGGGCGATTGTCTCTTCCATCTCGGTCGATGGTTGGTGGTCGAACGTGAGCGATACCGAGTAGAAGCCGTCTGCTGTAAAACGCTTGATCTGTGGGAGTGATTCCTGGGAGAGAGAGATGATCAGATCGGCGCTACGTGGGCCGCTCACGGTGAGCGCAACCGAGCTGACGACTCCGCCTGTAACGGTGACCTTGTGCGGAGCAACCGCCATTGTACAGTGGTAGAAGCGCAGGTGCAGGCTGCCCCCATTGGAGGAAAGTATCTCGTAGGGGACGAAACCGTCGAAGCGAACGCTCACCCGGTTTGCCGAGGCATTGATCGCTGTCAGGTGAGGTGCATCGGACTCAATGTATATCTCACTTCCCAGGATGTGCATCCTTGCGGAGGCGACGGAGATAAGCTCCTCAAGCGAGATGTAGTAGACACCGTTGTAGATTGGAAAATGATCGATTGCAAAGAAGTGATCACCGTCAGTGCTGCGGATCGTGATTGAGTCTTCTTCCTCGACGAGGGCAGCCTCAATCCCCAAGGACAGGCCAATCTCGCGCAATGGGACGAAGATCTCGCTTTCACGCTGCACGACTGGATGAGAAAGAACAATCGATTCGCCATCGACATAAAGAGATATCTCGCCGCCACGCACACAAACAGCAACGGCGAGAACAAATACTACTAGGACTATAAAACGCAACCCGCTCTTCATGCGGGGCTACTCCTCTTTTCTCGCACCCTCCTCATCTACGCGGATGCGCAGCTCAACGTTGATGTCCTTGTACAGATTGATCGTCACTGCATGCTCGCCCAGTGTATCGATCGTCTCTTTCAGCTGTACGCGTCCGCTCTCAATGTGCTCTCCGAGGTCTTGCTCAATCTGGGTGACTATATCCTCTGCGCGCACTGAGCCGTACAGCTTCTTGTTGTTGTGTGCCTTGCGTGTGAATACCAAGACACGGTCGGCGAGTGCATCGCGCAGCCGCCTCGCTCTTTCCTCGCGTTCCTCGATCTCCGCCATGTGCGCCTCGCGCTCCTTGGCGAAGCGCGCGATGTTGTGCTCGTTGGGCGTAACGCCATATCTCTTGGGAAGGAGGAAATTGCGCGCATACCCGTCGGCAACTTCTATTACCTCTCCCACATGGCCCAAAGAATCGATCGTCGTTGTCAGAAGTACCTTAATAATGTCAACCACCCCTCTTGTGTCTCGTTAAATAGAATTGTAGTGGGATGCACCCCCAGCGTCAAACGGCGTTACGAACAGGTGAGGTGCAACGAATAAGAGAGGCCCGGTTTCCCGAGCCCCTCGGTGTTATCTATCTGTTACCCCTCTATTCTTGTATGATTGTCGTCAGATCAATCCGGTATATGGGATTGCCACAGTTGTCAGAACATTCAGTGCTTGCCGTCTGTGCAATTGTACTTCCACTTTGATCGTCTCCACTACTTGCCGAGGCGGCTTCTTCTTCACGTCCCTGTAAGAGATTCAGTTTCTCCTGTTTCGAAGTATCTGAGTAGATTGAATGAACTAATGCGATTGCTCCAGCCACATAAGGCGCAGAGGCCGATGTGCCATAAAACGTAGGATAGACTGTGCCAGTTACTCCATCTGGAGCATATAGATCAGGCTTCTCTACTCCGCTAGCAGTCGGGCCACGTGAGCTATATTCCCGTACGGTACCATCCTCAACAGAGACCGCACCTACCGTGATAACCCCGGGATTGGTCGCTACTTCCCGGATGCTTCCGCATGTGGTGTGATGCTCCACTGTGTTAAAAGGCCCATTCTTGTTGAATAAGTTCAGGTGGAAAGATAGCGGCTGGATTGGCTGATTCTCCCACTTTGCGGCCCGGTTGATAATCTCAATGCAGTAATTCCCGGTATATGGGAGTTCGCCATAGATAAGCTCTACAGGATCTGTAGAATTCCCAAACTGCTGCGCCTGCGAGCGGGCAAGCGGTACGCGATACTTTGCGTCGTAGAGAATGATATCTAGATCCTGTGTTCCTGCGTCCGCGGCCCAGTCATCCCACTCGAGTATGATAGACACGTGATCTCCTGCGTGGGCGTAGAACTGCATGGTGTTTCGATCCCATACGTCGTCTGTACCGGAAGTGAAATCGTGATTACAATCGCCATCTGAGTCAGTGAAAGTTCCTGCGTAGAACGTCCGATCGGCCCCGTCTCCTTGTGCCCAGTTGCCTGCTGCGATGACAAGAGACGCGCCTGTTCCGTTTAGAATCCGATTGACTTCCTCGTTTAGATAACCGGTCCCGTCGGCATGGCAGGTAGGCATGCTGAACGATACAGAGGTGGAGACGACATCCACTCCGAGTGTATGGACGGCGTAATCAAGCGCACACAACCATCCAATCGGCCCGGTATTCAGCGGATAGCTCATGATGTAGAGCTCGGCTTCTGGGGCAACGTCTCCAGCAATGATTGCACAGGATGTCCCGTGCTCGGAGACTTGAGCCACCTCTCCCTCCACGGCGTCGTAGGTTGCTACCCCTATTCCGGTTGGATACACTGCATAGAATGTAGAATTCAACTGAGCCAAGGTAGTGTTGTTTAGATCACACCCGGCATCGATCACCGCTATCTTAGTCCCTTCTCCTTGACAGCCGTGCGTCCACACCTGACTGGCCCCGATTGCGGGAGTGCCGTTTGTTATAGGAGTGGTCTCGCTGGCGCTAGTAATGGTGACAGGGGGCAAGGTGGCGTTACTAACAAAATCAATGCTATCTACACCACTCTCAGGATCTGAATAGTAATCCGACGGAGCTTCCACTAAGACAAACTGCCCAAAGGCACCGAGTACTGTATAGCCTAGTTCTCCCAGCGCGGAGAGATACCCCTGTGTAACCGGGGAACCCGTGATGAGAAGGACAGAGACAGTCTGTACTTCATCTCCAACAGCCCTCTTGCGTTGCCCGGCAGCAACCGTCTGAAACAGATCCCAGGACATCTTGCCCGTATCGGGCGGTGGAACCTGGGCTAGAGCTAGGAAGGAACAGGACAATACTCCTACCAAGAACACGATTAACATTCGGCGAACGAGTAACATACAAACCACCTCCATAGTGGGTCTAATTCGAAATTGTTCCCGTTGGTGTTGCGACCGAGCGCACTTCAGGGAGTGCGCAAACGGCATCAAGTAACGTCAATGGGAGGCGAAGCTGCACAAAGTTTCCGAAAGCTCCCTGGATCTCTATTTCATCCGAGAGAGCCCTCAATGTCTCCAGGTCTTCTTGAATAGCCGGACGGGTCAGCGTCACGACAACAGATACGGGAGGAGGAATCTCATTCGATGCATGCTGGCTGGTTTTCCATTCCTGAAGCGCTTGGTAGAGCGCGTAGTCGAGCTTACCCGTATCTGGTGGCCTTGTTGAATCCGTACCGCTACAATCTCCATACAGCACAAAGCGTGCCCAGAAGTAGGGATAGCTGTAATTAGGCTCTCGGAGGAGCGATAGCTGTGCCTCACGCAATGCCTCGTCTTTCGCGGTCCCTAGCATCAATTCCTGGTACATTGCCTCCATGAGGTACTTGATGGAGTAATCGTTCATATTGCCTAACGGGATCACCGTTGAAGTAACCCCAGAGGAAAGGAGAGTATCTACCATCTTCTGGAATGCTTCACCTATGGAAGACACTGGCCCATTTTGTCCTGCTGTACTCTCAACCGGAGACTTTATGCTAAGGCCAGTGGAAAACGTCAACAGGTCGATCGATACGCCCAACGCAAGTAGTTCGTCTATCCGCAGAACTCCATCCTCATTTTCACTCGGAAGCAATGTGATCCCAGTGAGAGACGGAGCCTGTCTGTCCAAAGAGAGGCCGTGCGTCGCAAAGTGGACCACGGCATATCTCCTTCCCTCCAATAACCCCTTTATTGCCTCCTCAGTCGCCTCAGCTCCGATGAGCACGGTCCTTTCGGGGAAAAGAGAGGCGACATTTTTCGTCTCCTCTTCGGAGCAATATAAGTCTCCAAATGTATTACCCACAGCAAGGATCGACCTGTATTCCTCCCTGCTCCCCTTTTGTAGCGACAGTTCTAGGGAACAGAGGCTCGATGCATAGCTGATTGGGTAGCGTTCGATCAGAAACTCCCCCCCGTGAAGATCACGCTTTTCACAACCCGAGCAGCTGCACAGAGCCGAGAACGCGACGTAGAACAAGACATCCGAGGGAATGATTACCAGGTGCTCGGCTCCTTCCAGGTACGCCTCTATTGGAGCGATCAGAAGCTCGTAGAGATCACGTCCCTTCTCTAGTGCGCTCAGGTAAGAGACCGCCGCCTGTTCTGGCGCGGGTGGCACGGTGATTTGCTCCCTGAATGCCAGTACCTGTTCGGTAAGTTGGTTTCGGGTGATTGCAATCCTGCTTGTAGTTTGCACTCCGTTATATGTAATAACGGAAATGCTCGTCGCTTCATCGGACACGAAATAAGCCAAAACCACCGTTCCCTCCCCAAGGGAGCGAAGTACCCCTACAGGCTCGCTAGTAGTAAAACCAGAAATTCCGCCTATAAATAGGGCGAGAATGCCAACGAGGACCAAAACCCTCCATCTAAGCTCTATTTTCATTTCTTTCACCTCCAATCGCCCATCAGGTTGAAAGCCGCCCAGTACCAGGGCT
>Ga0222683_1000120_pt1 | contig 37533 bp, 34 predicted proteins | sample AntAcemetage1073_FD_179841 | JGI IMG/M metagenome (GOLD analysis project Ga0222683, IMG submission 179841) | Saline water microbial communities from Ace Lake, Antarctica - #1073 | ecosystem: Environmental > Aquatic > Non-marine Saline and Alkaline > Saline | place: Antarctica: Ace Lake... | reverse complement strand
TAGCCTGAATTATTCATCAACTTTGCGAAAATTGTTGCAATGCCAAGGAGAACAATAGGTTACAGCATATCATCTCGAAAATATAATTTTTCAGACCGATCTATTCATGAACTTTTGTTTATTGTAAGATTGCTTCGCTAACGCTCGCAATGACAAGGGGTAGTGTCATTGCGAGGAGCGAAGCGACGCGGCAATCTCGCTTTTTATTTCGGCATTTTAAATATCCAGTGAATAATTCAGGCTAGAAAGCTGGAAAAGCTATAAATAAGCTAATAATCATTATAATCCGCTAAATCCACGGTTATATTAATTCGCTGGCAAAAGGAGGATTAAATTGAAGGAACAGGATTATGACAGGGAACTCGCACGCATCATCGACCACACGCTTCTCAAAACCGACACCAGTAAAGAGGACTTCGACCGCGTCTGCGAGGAGGCCAAGAAGTACCATTTCCGCTCCGTGTGCGTCTTCTCCGGGGACGTGGAATACGTCGCAGGGAAACTGAAGGGTTCGGACGTCATCCCGATAGCCGTCGTGGGATTCCCCCACGGCCAGATGACGCCCGTGGCCAAGGCCTTCGAGGCCCACGACGCCATCTCGAACCGGGGCGCGCAGGAGATAGACATGGTGATAAACGTCAGCGCCCTGAAGAGCAAGCACTACATCCTCGTCCTGGAGGACATCCAGCAGGTGGTTAAGGCGTGCGAGGGTAAGCCCGTCAAGGTCATCATCGAGACCGCCCTCCTGACGGAGGCCGAGAAGATCTGCGCCTGCTGCCTGGCCAAGACGGCAGGGGCGAGGTTCATCAAGACATCGACGGGCAAGGAGGAGGGCGGAGCAACTGTCGAGGACGTGCGGCTCATGCGGGAAGTGGTCGGGGACGAGGTCCTCATCAAGGCCAGCGGCGGCATCAATACAAGTGAGTTCGCCCACGAGCTCATAGAGGCCGGCGCCGACCGCATCGGGACGAGCCACTCGGTCGAGCTCGTCACCGGCAAAACAGCCGAAGGCGGCTACTAAAAAAACGAATTTCCAATAACCAATATTCAATTTTCAAACGATCAGTCGTCCGTCGACCATCGTCCGTCGTCCATCGTCTCTCGCGCATCGTCTCCCTCCGCCAGCCTCTCCACAGCTTTATAGATACCGTGGGTAACTCTCGCCAGGGATGTATAGTCCAGCTTATCGGGTGTGTCCGAAGGCGTATGGTAATACGGGTACCTGTAGAGGGCGGTGTCGGTGATCATTATTGCGGGATAGCCGTGCGCCCAGAAAGAGCCGTGGTCCGACCAGTCTATCCCCGGAATCCAGGAGAACGACACGACGCTCTCTATAGGGAAGTCGCTCTCCTCCGTGAAGAAGCGGACGAAAGAATTCACCAAGGGCCTGGACTTGAGATTGCCGACTACGGCTATGAAATTCCCTTTATCCGGATAGAAGAAACCAAACGGGAGAGGATATTGCTGGCTACCCTTCTTATCGCTGTAATAGCCAATCGTCTCCAGGCACACCATGGCTGATATCTCCTCACCCCTCTCCCTGCACGCCCGCGCGTAGATCCGGCTCCCCATCGAGCCTGTTCTGAAGAAGGGCGGCTCCTCGTTGACGAAAGCGACGAAGCGCACCGTCCTGTCCCGCGGTTCATTGTTGAACAGGCGGCTTATCTCCAGGAGGGCGGCGACGGCGGAGCCGTTGTCGTTCGCCCCTGGCGACCCGAGCACGGTGTCATAATGGGCGCCGACCAGGACAATCTCGCCGGGGCTTATTCCGCCCGGTATCTCCACGGAGAGGTTCTCGCACTCCGTGTTCTCCAGAGTATACCTCTGGGCTCTTATGTCATATCCCACTTCCTCCCATGCCGAGCGGATGCAGGACGCGGCCTTCTGGAGACTGCCCCGCGCGAAGATGTTCCGCTCGCCAATCTCATCCGCCAGAGAGAAAACGTGCCTCCTCAGGCGAGCCTCAAGCTCCCCCGTAACCGGCATATCCTCCTCGCTCATAACATACCTGCCCCCGTTGCCGCCGGGTCCGGCCACCATGAGATATACAGCAAGCAGCAGGACCCCGATTATGGTAACCGTAATGATAATAAAAAACGGCCGGATCGCCTTGCTCAATTGTCAGCCTCTCCGGGTCCTTCCCGGTGCCGCGAACAGCGACAACAGGTCCATTATATAAACTAACACAGGCCCAGGCATGATAAAGAGGCCTTTTTGCTTCATCCCGGCACCTGACTGTCGGAAATGGGAGCTTCTGCCGCCCCGCCCCGGGGGGCGCCTTGACTTGAAAGAGGGCAGATGGTATAGATTATGTGTGGGAGCGCGGCTTATGCGTAAATATGCAATCAGCTTTGTCGTTGCGTGCGCGTGGATTCTCGTGGTGATCCAGGCCCGCGCCGATACAATCTACCTGAAGAACGGCAACCAGATAGAGGGGATCATCACGCGCGAGACGGACGAGTTTATCTACATAGAGATGCCGGCCGGGAACATGTCTCTCTCAAAATCGGCCATAGAATCGATCCAGAGATCCTCCGCCGAAGCCATCGATAAGACAAAAGTGAAGTGGGAGAAGGAGCGCAAGAAAAAAGAGCAAGAGCAAACCGAGAAAGCGAGCTTCGAGGAACGGCAGAGGGCTAAAGGCCTCGTCATGTACAATGGGGCATGGATAACACCGGAGAAGCGCGCCGAGATAGAGAAGCAGGAGATGGAGACGGAGACCGGTGAATCCCGGGAGAAGGAGATCGCCGATCTCAGGAGGGAGTTGGATTCCCTCAAGACCGAGAACTCCGACCTCAAGCAGGAAATAGCCACGCTGAAAGATCAAATCGGGCAGCACTCCCAGGAACAGATCAAGCTGAGCATGGAGATGCTGAAGCAGCAGCAGGAAGCCCTGGAATTCCAGAAGAAAGCGGAAAAGAGGGAGATCGGGCAGAGGCCCCCGCACATTTGGGTGGCGCCGAAGATAGACGGGTTTACCCCCTACCCAACGCCTTCCGATTGATCCGGCAATGATCGAGGTCCGCGTAAAATCCATCATACAGACCCCCCACGGGTGCGCCCTGCTCATCGGGAACGAAGAGAAGACTTTCATCATACACGTGAGCTCCGGAATAGGCATGGCGATATCGATGCTCGCCAGGGACATAAAGAGGGCCAGGCCGCTCACCCATGACCTGATAGGGAGCATCCTGAAGGGGTTCAACGTAAAGCTCGACAAGGTCGTGATAAACGACCTTAGGGACAACACCTTTTTCGCCCGGATATACCTGTATTCCGAGAACGGGAAATATAAAAAGATTTTCGAGATCGATGCCAGGCCAAGCGATTCCATAGCGCTCGCTATGCAGCAAAAAGGGAGGGTATACGTGGAAGAAAAGGTGTTTGATCAGGTAGAGGATATCGGGAAGCTTTTCGAGAAATAGCATTGGAGAAATATAACGCCACAGTGAGACGCTCGACCATCATTTTGCTCCTTGCAACCGCCGCGGGCTGCGCTCCCACGACCGCCCCGGTGGTCATACGGGAGCTCGCTCCCCCTTCCATAGAAACCGCGAACATCGAGACAATCGCACTGCTTCCCCTTTCCCACGGTGATGACAAAGACGGGCCCGTCTCCTTTCTGGGGAAGGAAATAACGGCGGCTATTGAAAAAACAGGGCGCTACAAAATTACGACCGCTCCCGATGGAGCGGCACCGGAAGACGCCGGCAAGATCGCGGAGGTCGCGAAAGCCGCGGGCGCGGACCTGCTTATCGGCGTCAGGGTGGCCCCGCCCCCGTTAACGAGCGACAGGAGCACTCTGGAGGCAACGTACGCCTTTTACAGCGGCGCGACCGGGGAGGAACTGCTCTCGAAGTCTGCGATCATCCAGAGAATAGACCCGGAGGAGGCGCTCAAGGGCATCGCCGAAGGCGTCGCCCGCTCCCTCACGCCCCACGCGGTCGAACTCACGCTGCTTCTCGAATACGGCCTAAGCCAGTTCAAGCTGACGCGGGTCGGCGTCCACCTGGCCAGAGTGGGTCTCTGGGAGGAGGCCGAGAAGAAGTGGTGGATCGCCGCACGGACCAACCAGGCCGATTCGGCGGCGTACCACAACCTGGGCGTCGCCCTGGAGAGGCGCGGCAGATATAACCTCGCGATGACGGCGTACCAGAACGCGTTCGTCCGCAACCCCCATTCCCCCCTCTACGCGGAAGACATAGACCGCATCAAGAAGAAAATAGCCCCCCCGGGCACCTGATTTCCGTGCGCCGCCGGCGGCGCAGCGGCAAAACGTGTTCGGCCGATCAACGGCCGGAAAACGCCAAAGACCCCCAAGATCAGGCCGGCCACAGCTTAAAGCTTCAGCCAGCCGACCGTGAAGAGGAAGGCGATGGTCACCGCGACGGGGCTTATGAAACGGATGAATATGCCCCAGAGCGAGGCGAGCGTGAGGACATGTATAGGGGAGTTGTGGCTGGGGTCGTCCCTCAGGCCCGCCAGAAGGGCCACGAGGTGGACGTCGGCGAAATTGCGCGATCCGTGACGTATCTCCTCGATGGCCTTTTTCGTCCCCCAGATCCAACCAACGAAGAGCGATATGAGCAGACCGCCCAGGGGAAGCATCCAGTTCGAGGCGAGGTCGTCCATGAAGTCGAAGAAGGAGGCCTGCGACACCTGGAACACCTTCACGAGGGGCACATGGAGCCATTCGACCCGCTCCCAGCCGTGGATGCTCAACGAACACGGGATCCCGATGAGAAAGATGACGAAACCGAAGAACATGGCCGCGCGGTGCCTGCTCCATCTCCTCTCGTCCACGAAGTACGCCGTCACGACCTCAAGCAGGCTTATGCCGGATGTGAGCGCCGCGACAAGCAACAGCAGGAAAAACAGGGCCGCCCACAGGGACCCCGCCGGTATCTGGTGAAAAACGGCCGGCAGGACCTGGAACGCGAGACCCGGGCCCGTGCCGGGCTCAAAGCCGAAAGCGAAGACCGCCGGGAAGATAGCCAGGCCCGCCATGATGGCTATCGCCGTGTCCAGAATGCATATAAAAAGGGTCGAGCGGAATATGTTTTCCTCGCGGGAGACGTAGCTTCCGTATGTGATCATGGCGCCCATCCCCAGGCTGAGCGAGAAGAAGGCGTGGCCGAGGGCGATGAGCACGGACCTGGCGCCGATCTTGCTGAAGTCGGGTGTGAGGTAGAACCGCACCCCCTCTACCGCACCCTCGAGCGTGAGCCCCCTGACTATCAAAACTACGAGCAGGAGGAGCAGAACGGGCATGAGTATCTTGGACCAGCGCTCTATGCCGCGGCGGACCCCTTTATAAATTATCATTATGCACATGATCATGAAGAGGCCGTGGCAGCCGATGCCCCACCACGGGTTCGTGGAATACACTTTGAAGTACGCCCCGGCCTCGGAGACCGTGTTGAAACTCAGGGAGCCTGCGAGGGCCTTCCAGATGTACCCTATCGTCCAGCCGGCGACCACGCTGTAAAAGGAGAGTATTACGAAGCCCGACATCACGCCCATCGCGCCCGCCATCGTCCAGCCGAAGCGGAAGATCAGCGCGCCGATCACGAGGAGGAGCGCCCCCCATCCCCAACTTCCGAAGACGAGCATTATCAACCCGCCCAGCACGACGAGGATGCCGATCAGGTGAGCGAAGACAGACGAGCCGGGCGAGACGGCCCTGAAGGCGCCGACAGGATTCCTCTGCGTATGCCTGCCGAGTGTGATCTCGCAGAGCATGACGGGCATCCCTATGACGAGGATGCATATGAGGTAGATCAGGACGAACGCGCCTCCACCGTTCTCGCCGGTGATGTAGGGGAACTTCCAGATGTTTCCCAGGCCTATTGCGGAACCCGCCGCGGCCAGGACGAAGCCGAGGCCGGAGCTCCAGTGTTCGCGCGCCTTCATAGGCATAAAATTATGCCACACTACACCACCTGTTACAACCTCGCGGCGACCCTTGGAGCACCCATGATATTTTTTAATAAATATTTTATATTCTCTTTTGCCTAACGTGGGAAAAAAATATAAGTTAAAGGAAAAGTGCTTTCGTGTTAATATTTTTCTGAACTTTGTGCCTTCGTGGCAGGTGGTTTAATCAGTATTTATCGAAGTCGGAATCGTTAAAAAGCTTCAAAACCGTGGTGGCGAAAGCTACAATTGCGTCACCGGGCATGAAGGAGCACAAATACCCCAGGATAAGCGTCATCATCCCCACGAGGGACAGGAGGGATATTCTCTCGAAGGTCCTCGCCAGTTACGCCGGTCAAGATATCCCGCCACGCTCTTTCGAGGTCATCGTGGTCGACGACGGAAGCACCGACGGAACGGGAAAGATGGTCGAGGAATTCAGGACTTCCTCCCCCTTCGACCTCACCTGCATCAGGCGGGAGGCAGGGGGTCCGGCGCGGGCGAGAAACGCCGGTATTGAGAAAGCCCGGGGAGCGCTTCTGCTCTTTTCCGGCGACGACATGATAGCGTCCCCGCAGCTGGTCGCCGTGCACCTGGAGGGCCACGGCGAATGGCCTGGCTCGGTCATCCTTGGACACATCGACTGGCACCCGTCCCTCGAGATAACCCCCTTCATGAGATACATCAACACCAGGCTCCAGTTCAACTACCCCAGGATCAAAAGCGAGAGGATGAACGTCAGCTATCCCCACTTCTACGCCTCGAACCTATCCATGAATAAAAGCATCGTTGAGGATATCGGCGCCTTCGACGAGGACTTCCCGGACGCCGCCTTCGAGGACATCGAGCTCGGCTACCGGATATGGAAGAAGGGGATAAGGACCATATACAACGAGAGGGCCGTCGCCTACCACTACCACCCGACCGATCTGGCCGCGTTCATCAAACGCCAGCTCAGGGCCGGCAGGGCGGCTGCCATATTCTACCTCAAGCACCCGGAGTTGGGAGAGTATCTCAACCTTCGCCGCATAGCGGACCCGAAGTTCAAGCGCGACTTCTACGACGCCGTCCTGGACTATTACTACCTGGTAGGCATCATGCACGGCCTCCGGCATGAGAAAGCGGACGGCTCGCGGGCGGAGGACGGGCTCGACATGGAAGACGGCGAGGGGCGCTGGGACATGGAGTGGAAGCTTGCGATGGTGGAGAAGACGAAGCTACTCCGGCGGCGTGTAGAGGAGCTGGAGGGACTCCTCGAGGATAAGGAGAGGATCATCAAAGCAGGCAAAGTACTTGATAAACTGGGGAGGATACTGCCCCGCTGGTTCATCAGGAAGATCAAAGCCGGAATCGGCGGAGTATCAGATGGCTGAGTGCGACATCATCATATGCGTTCATAACTGTCTCCACCACCTGGCGAGGTGCGTGGAGAGCGTGCGCGCAAACACCTTCTATACGGACTACCGGCTCATCGTTGTGAACGACGGGAGCGACAGGGTCACCACGGAGTATATCTCTTCCCTCAAGGGCGTTACCGCACTCAACAATAAAAAGAGCATAGGCTATCTTAAAAGCGCGAACAGGGGCCTCTCTTTCTCGAGGAGCAGATACAAGGTCCTCCTCAACAGCGACACGATAGTCACGCCGGGATGGCTGACGAAGCTCGCGCGCGCCGCCGGGAGCGGGCCGAACGTCGGCCTGGTGAGCCCCCTGTCGAACAGCGCCCAGACCCTGACGATACGGATGCCGCCCGGCCTCGACTTCACCCGGGTAAACGAGCTCATCGAGAAGTCATCGCTGAAAAATTATCCTCCGGCAGTAACCGTGGTCGGCTTCTGCCTCCTCGTCACGCAGGAGCTCATCGACGCGATCGGCCTCTTCGACGAGGCCTTCGGAATGGGCTACGCGGAAGAGTGCGACTACCAGTACCGCGCCGCGAGCGCCGGTTTTTCGGCGGTGATAGCAGACGATACCTACATTTACCACGTCGAGGGCGCATCCAGGAGGAGTTACGACTGGCCCCTGAAGGAGAACCTGGAGCTCTTCATGTCAAGGTGGAAGAAACAATATGGAAAGGACATGGACGAATACGGAAGGCGGGACGATCTCGGCTACTTAAGGAATAAGGATACGATGGAGCTTTCGGCTGCGGTCCCGCGTGGGGAAGGGGATCTCGACGTCCTCTTCGTCCTGATGCAGATGGGCACATACGGCGGGGTCATCGATATTATCGAAATCGTCAACCGCCTCATCCTCAAGGGGGTGCGCGCCTCGGTAGCCACTTTCTCGCCGCCGACGCTGAAGATGGAGACGCTCTTCGAGCCGATAGTCTACGATAGCCTCTCGGCTTTCAGGGGCTCGCCGCCGCGGGCAAAGCTGGTGGTCGCCACCTCCCACCACACCGTTTACCCGATCGGCTCCGCCTACATGAACGAGAAAGACATCCGCCTCGCTTACTATATACAGGACTACGAGTCATGGTTCGAAGGAAGTTCCCGGGAAGGGGCGGTCCTCACCTACCCGCTCATAGATAACAGGATCACGATTTCAACCTGGCTCCACGACAAGCTCCTCTCCGAGCACGGCCATGAAAGCATCATGATACCCCTGGGCGTGGACAGGAATCTCTTCTATCCGCGCGGCGGGGCGGCAAGAAAAACCGCCCACGTAGCGGCAATGGTCCGGGTCGAGCCGAGGCGCGGTAGGGAGAACCTCTTCAATGCTCTCCGGATGCTCTCGGCCAGAAGGAAGGTCAAGGTGTACCTCTTCGGCCCGGCGTGGGTGGATCCCGGAAAGGTCCATTTCTCTTACGTCCATCACGGCGTCCTTTCGAGGGAGGAGACGGCCCTCCTCCTCTCCCGCGCGGACGTCGTCATCGACCCCTCCGCCTTCCACGGTTTCGGCCTGATAGGCCTGGAGGCAATGGCCTCGGGCGTCCCGTCGGTGCTGACCGACTGCGGGGGCATAAGAGAATACGCGCGCGATGGGATCAACGCGCTTCTCGTCCCTCCCGGCGACCCGGACGCGCTTGCCCACAGTGTCATGAGGCTCATGGACGACGGCGACCTCCGGAGAAAAATCGTGAAAAACGGCATGGAGACCGCCGCGCGGTTCGACTGGGACATCCAGGCGGACCGCATATGGGAATACTTCTCCGGGCTGATAGAGGGGCCGCCCACACCCATCGGGGAGAAGGCCGAAAGATTCGGCAGGCTGAGCATCGACCTCACAGACTGGCTGATAGCCGAGCTCGGGAGGCAGAGACAACAGGCCGGGCGCCTGAGGGGTGAGCTTGACTATATACTCTCGCGGCCCGCCGTGAGATACGGCCTCAGGGCGAAGAGACTCCTCAGAAGGCTCACAGGAAACATGCGCCGTAAATGAAGACAGCGCTCGTATTCTCACTTCTCGCGCTGCTCCTCCTGGCGGCCGGATGGTCCGTCTACACGGCCTCATTCCTCATAGAGCCGAACTGGCCCTCGGTAGAGGACGTCGCCATCGGGTGCCCGGAGCTCGTCCCGTACCTCGGGGGGCTGCGCATACTCTTGATCTCCGACCTCCACATCAGGTGGATAGGCTTCCGGGAGGAGGAACTCATACGGAGGGTGGCCTCCATCGAGCCCGACGTGATTCTGATAACCGGCGACATCATCGGAAAGCCCGAGGCCCTCGACGACGCCATCGAAGTCGTGAGGCGGCTCAGGGCCAGGATATGGAAATACGGCGTATACGGCGAGGATGAGAGGTTCCTCTTCACCCCGCAGCACCGGGACCGGTGGAAAGCCGCGGGCCTGACGATCCTGGAGGATCGTGCCATACAGGTCGACTGGAAGAAGTCGGGAAACCCCATCTGCCTGATAGGGGTCGATACCGGCAGGAACAGGTACGACCTGGAAAAAATGTTAAATGGTATCCCCGGAGATATGCCGAAGATCATGATCGCCCACTCCCCGACGGCCGCCAAGCCCGCCGCACTCGCCGGCATCGACCTCATATTCGCCGGCGACACTCACGGCGGACAGATCGGCATACGGCAGCTCTACCGGTTCTCGGGGTACGCCCGCGATACAGCCTACCGGCAGGGCCTTTTCAAGGTCAGGAGGACGTTCCTCTATGTCAGCAGGGGAATGGGATGGTCGCTGAGGCCAGTCAGGTTCCTCTGCAGGCCCGAGATCACGGTCGTCTCCGTGTGCGAGCCCGGCGAGGCCGACACTCCCGTTATCCTTCCAGGGGACGAAGTATGACCGGAATGCTGTTCGTCGGGACCTCGGGATGGAGCTACGGCCACTGGAAAGGGCTCTTCTATCCCGATGATCTTCCAAGGTCGAAGTGGTTCGCCCACTACGTTAAAACCTTCTCCGCGGTCGAAATAAATTACAGCTTCTACCGCATGCCCTCCCCTTCGACCATAGAGAAATGGGGTAAGGAGACACCGGGGGACTTCGTCTTCGCAATGAAGGCAAGCCGTTATCTCACCCACATGAAGAGGCTGAACGTGGAGGGGAAAAGCGTGGATGTCTTCGCGGAGAGGGTAGGGGGGCTGGGGAAAAAGCTGGGACCCGTCCTCTACCAGCTCCCCCCGAAGCAGGAGAAAGACCTCCGGAAACTGGAGAATTTCATCGGCCTCCTTCCCGGCGGCATGCGCCACGCCGTGGAATTCAGGCACGACTCGTGGATCTGCGAAGAGACATTTTCGCTTCTCGAAAAGCACGGCGTTTGCTATTGCATAGTGAGCGCGCCTCGCCTAAAATGCGAACGGCGTGTTACCGCTCCCTTTGCTTACATCCGTATGCACGGGGCGAAAAGCTGGTACAGGAGCAAATACAGCGACGGGGAACTAGGCGATTGGGCCGATTTTATCTGTCGAGCCCTTAAAGACGGGCTGGATATCTACATCTTCTTCAACAACGACCACCGGGCCTTCGCGGCGCAAAACGCGTTGACACTGAGGGCAATGATAGAGAAGATGATGGAGGAGCTCGCTTGAGCAACAGTTTCTGCTCGCGGGCGAGGAAACCCGGAACACCCACAGGGAGGGAAAGATGGCTGAGGTCGAGATAGGAAAGGTTGCTCACTATTTCGGGAAGCCGATGGTCGCCGCCATAGAGTTAACGGGGGGGACACTTAAAAAAGGCGATACGATCCGGATACTGGGCCACACCAGTGACTTCACCCAGGTCGTGGAATCCATGCAGATAGAGCACGAAACCGTCGAGACGGCTAAGGCCGGCGACTCTATCGGTATAAAGGTAAAGGAGCATGCGCGGCAGCATGACAGGGTATTTAAAATAACGGAGCAGTGATTATGATAGAAGAGCCGAAAGAGGAACAGAAGGAAACCACCGAAGCAGCACCACCCGCGGAGGAAGCGCCGGAGGTGAAAGAAGAGGCGAAGGAAGCAGCCGAGGCTGCGCCAGCCGCGGAGGAAGCGCCGGAGGTGAAAGAAGAGGCGAAGGAAGCAGCCGAGGCTGCACCACCCGCGGAGGAAACGCCGGAGGTGAAAGAAGAGGCGAAGGAAGCAGCCGAGGCTGCACCACCCGCGGAGGAAACGCCGGAGGTGAAAGAAGAGGCAAAGGAAACAGCCGAAGCTGCGCCAGCCGCGGAGGAAACGCCGGAGGTGAAAGAAGAGGCGAAGGAAGCAGCCGAGGCTGCGCCACCACCTGAAAAGGCGACCGCAACGGAAGAGAAAGTTATCGTATACAAGAAGGAGAAGCCGACCAACTGCGAGGAATGCAACAAAGCGCTCAGTAAGAAAAGCTGGTATTACAGAAACGGGAACTACTACTGCAACAAAAAGTGCTGGAAGGCATTCTCGAAGAAGGCGCAGGAGGAAGCCGAAGGAGCGGGAGGTTGATATGCTCTGTGGATCTTACGTAGCCATCGTCACGCCTTTCTCTGGCGGGGAGGTGGACTGGGACACGCTAGCCGGGCTCATTGAGTTTCAGATTGCCGGCGGGACGAGCGGAATCCTCCCCTGCGGGACGACCGGCGAGTCGCCGACCCTCTCCCACCCGGAGCACGACAAGGTAGTCGAATTCGTGGTGGAGAAGGTGAACAGGCGGGTGCCTGTCCTGGCCGGCAGCGGGTCGAACAGCACGGCGGAAGCGATGCGGCTTGCGAAGCACGCCAGGAATTGCGGGGCCGACGCGGCCCTTGTGATCACGCCTTACTATAACAAGCCCACGCAGGAGGGCCTCTACAGGCACTTTCACAAGATCGCCGCCGGGGTCGACATACCCATCTTCATCTATAACGTCCCCGGCAGGACAGGGGTCTCCATTGCCCCCGAAACAGTGGCGCGACTCTCGGAGATCGAGAACATCGTGGCCATCAAGGAGGCGAGCGGTTCCCTTGACCAGGTCTCAGGCATCCTCAGCCTCTGCGACATCGCCGTCTTTTCCGGCGACGACAGCCTGACGTTCCCCGTTATCTGCGATGGCGGCGTGGGTGTGGTCTCGGTCGTCGCCAACATTATGCCGGATGAAGTTGCGGAGATGGTCTCCCTGGCCAACAACGGGAAGGTCGAGGAGGCGCGGAAGCTCCACTATCATCTATACCCGATAAGCAAGGCGCTCTTCATCGAGACCAACCCGATACCGGTGAAAACCGCCCTGGCCATGATGGGCAAGATAAAGGAGGAGTTCAGGCTTCCGCTCTGCCCGATGTCGGAACCCAACCGGGCAAAGCTGGAGGAGGTCCTCAAGGGCTACTCGCTCATTTAGCTGGTTCATCCTGATAAAGCATCGTTAAAACACAAAGTGTGGCTTCATATATTCCCTCTCCTTGTCCGGGGGTAGGGGGTGGGTGAGAAGCTACAAAAATATTAAACCGGGCCGAATCTACTGCGAGGAAACAATGATCAGAATCACTATTTACGGCTTTATGGGGCACATGGGCCGGAGAATATGGGCGTGCGCACGGGATGACGGCGGCTTCGCTCTGGCCGGGGCGATTGAGAGGCTAAACCACCGGGACATCGGCGAGAAGATAACGGCGGACGTCTCTCTATCGTCCGACATCGACGCCGGCCTCGATAATACCGATGTTGTCATAGATTTCTCTTGCCACGATGCATCCCCGGTCTTCGCCGCCGCGTGCGCCCGTCATGGAAAACCGGTCGTCATAGGAACGACGGGGTTAACGCGAGGCGAGATGGAGAAGATACGGGAATGCTCGGGCACTATCCCCGTACTCGTAGCTCCGAACATGAGCCTCGGTGTAAACCTCCTTTTCAAGGTCATGCCTGCGATCGCCCGCGCCCTGGGCGACGGCTATGACATAGAGATCGTTGAGGCCCACCATAACCGGAAGAAGGACGCCCCGAGCGGCACGGCCCTCGGCATCGCGCGGCGTATCTGCGAAGCTACGGGCCGGGACGAAGATAAAGACCTCGTGTACGGCAGACACGGTGAGACTGGACCAAGGCCGAAGAGGCAGATCGCCGTTCACGCGATAAGGGCGGGGGACATCGTCGGCGATCACACCGTCATCTTTTCCGCTCCCGGCGAACGGATAGAGGTGACCCACAGGGCCCACAGCCGCGACACCTTCGCGCGCGGAGCACTCCTGGCGGCAAAATTCATCGTGGGTAAGGAACCGGGCCTCTACGACATGGCCGACGTACTGGGCCTCTCGTAATCCATCAATGCGCTACCGAGTGCACTGGAAATAATTGTTGCAACGTTTTGAATTGTGAGGAAGAGATGAAACCTGTGCTGGCCCGGAGATTAAACAGGCTGCCGCCGTACCTATTCGCCGAGATAGACAGGGTCAAGCGCGCCCTCGTCGCGGAAGGGAAGGACATCATCGACCTCGGCGTGGGGGACCCGGACCTTCCAACGCCGCCCAATATCGTCGAGGCGCTTTACCGCGCCGCCCGGGACCCATCCAACCAGAAGTACGCCCTCGACTACGGGATGGACGAGCTCAGAGCCGCCATTGCCGCGTGGTACGACAGGCGTTTCGGCGTGGAGCTGGACCCGGACTCGGAGATCCTCCCCCTCATCGGATCGAAGGAAGGCATCGGCCACATCCCGCTGGCCTTCATCGACCCGGGAGACACGGCTCTGGTTCCCGATCCCGCCTATCCCGTCTACAACGGCGGGACGATATTCGCGGGGGGTGAGCCGTTCAGAATCCCCCTCCTGGAGAAGAACGGCTTCATACCGGACCTCGCCGCGATCCCTGCCGGGGCCGCGGCGAAAGCGAAGCTCATATTCCTGAACTACCCCAACAACCCGACGGCTGCAACCTGCGGCATTGATTTCTTCGAAAGGCTCGTTGATTTCGCGAGGAAAAACGGCATCATCGTCTGCCACGATGCGGCGTACACCGAGCTCGCCTTCGACGGATATCGGCCCCCGAGCTTCCTCCAGGCGGAAGGAGCCGTGGAAGTCGGGATAGAATTTCACTCCCTCTCGAAGACCTACAACATGACGGGATGGAGGCTAGGTTTCGCCGTAGGCAATGCGGACATTCTGAAGGGCCTGAGCACCGTAAAGTCCAACATAGACTCCGGCATATTCGGCGCGGTCCAGATAGCCGGTGTGGAGGCGCTCACGGGCCCGCAGAATTACGTCGATGAGCACAACAGGATTTACCGGGAGAGGCGTGATGCTCTTGTGGACGGCCTGAACGCCATGGGGTGGAAGGTGGAGAAGCCGAAGGCCACCTTCTACGTCTGGGCCCCGGTCCCCGATGGCTACACCTCGGCCTCGCTGGCAAAGACTCTCCTTGAAAGAGCCGCGATAGTGGCGACCCCCGGAAGCGGCCTCGGAAGCCACGGGGAAGGGTACATCAGGTTCGCCCTGACGCGGAGCAAGGAGCGCATCCGCGAGGCCGTCGAGAGGATGGCCAGGATCCTTTAATGCCCCCACATTATCAATGGTAATCCACTCACCAAGGCCACCAGTGAAATGGACCCGAAACCGTAACATCACCTCGAGATTGATGGTGAAATATAATCCGCACATGTTCATCTTCCCATGAACAGGCTCTTTATCGGCATCGGCTCGAACGTGGGGAACCAGCACCGTAACCTCATCGATGCCATAAAGAGGGTCGCGGCGCTACCGGATACCACCGTACGATCGACGTCTTCCATCTATGAGACCGAGCCCGTCGGAGGCCCGCCCCAGGAATGGTACTTGAACTGCGTCATCGAGGCGGAATCGGACCTCACCCCTCTATATCTCCTTAAGGCCCTGAAGGGTATAGAGCGAGCAATGGGGCGGAAGGAGTCTGTTCGCCACGGCCCTCGCGTTGTCGACCTCGACATACTCCTCTACGGGAATCTCTTTGTGGAAGAGAAGGACCTCACCATCCCGCACCGGGAGCTCCACAAGCGCGCCTTCGTCCTCATTCCCCTCCTCGAGATCGATGAAAACCTAATCCATCCATGCCTGCATAAACCGCTAAAACAGCTCTTGGCCGACCTGGGCAAAACCCCCGCCGTAAAGCTCTACCCCAAACCCCTCCCTTTGAATTATAATAATGGCCTCCGGGAGGCCATTATATGAGAAATATACAATTCACAACTGGAAAATTCTATCATATCTATAATAGAGGCGTTGAAAAACGCCAGATCTTCTTTGATCCTCGTGATTACTATCGTTTTATCCACGACCTATATGAAATGAATGATTCCAAGCACATATTTAACGTCGGCCAACGTTTTAAAACAATTAATGGCCTCCCGGAGGCCATTATTAAGAGGGAGAGGGAACTGCTTGCGGAGGTGCATTGTTTCTCCATCATGCCAAATCACTATCACCTGATACTGAGGCAAATACAGGAACAGGGGATAAGCAAATTCATGCATAAACTGGGAATGGCCTATGCGCTATTCTTTAACCAAAAATATTCGCGCAAAGGTGTACTGTTTGAAGGGAGGTTCAAGGCAAAAGCGATCGAGAAGGATGAGTACTTGATTCACCTTTCGAGGTACATTCATTTAAATCCATTGAACCTTTTCCAGGGTGACTGGAAGGAGAGGGGAGTGGCAGACTGGAACGCCGCAAACGCCTTCCTTAAATCATACAGGTGGTCAAGCTATCTCGATTACATCGGGATCAAGAACTTCCCTTCTGTAATAAAAACCGATTTTGTGCTAGGATATTTCGGGAAAGAGAGCCGCAAAGAGTATAAAAATTTCGTAAACGAATGGGCACTTAAAGACATGGAGCGGATAAAAGAACTGATAAAATGAAGAAGATAACGACTGCGACGCTGAAAAAAATGAAGAAGGAGGGGCGCAAGATCGTGGCCCTGACGGCGTACGATTACGCCACGGCGCAAATAGCCAACGAGGCGGGCGTCCACGTGCTCCTCGTGGGCGACTCTCTCGGGATGGTCGTCCTGGGGTACGAGAACACGCTCCCCGTCACCATGGAGGAGATAATCCACCACACCAAGGCCGTCGCAAGGGGGAACGACTCCGCCCTCCTCGTCAGCGACATGCCGTTCATGTCCTTCCAGATAAACGACCAGGAGACTGTGCGAAACGCGGGACGCCTGGTCAAAGAGGCGCACGCCGAAGCAGTTAAACTCGAGGGAGGGAAAGAGGTCTCATCGCGTGTTAAGGCAATCATCGACGCGGGCATACCCGTTCTGGGCCACATAGGCCTGACGCCCCAGGACGTGCTGCTCATGGGCGGCTACAAAGTCCAGGGTCGCAAGGCGCCCGAGGCGGAGAGGCTCGTCGAGGACGCACTCGCGATGGAGGGGGCCGGCGCCTTCGCCATCGTCCTCGAGTGCATACCGGCGGAGCTGGCCCAGGCAATAACGGATAAGCTCTCTATTCCCACGATCGGAATAGGGGCGGGGCCACGCTGCGACGGTCAGATCCTGGTGACGCACGACATGCTCGGCCTCTTCAGCAGGTTCACACCTAAGTTCGTCAAGAGGTACGCCGATATAGGCGCGACGATGAGAGAAGCGATCGGGCGCTACAAAGAGGATGTCGAGAAGGGGACCTTCCCATCCGACGAGTACAGCTACTGACGTGGATTTCATCGAAGACACCCCGACGATGCGCCTGAAAAGCCGTTCCCTCAAGGCGGAATGTAAAAAGATAGGCTTTGTTCCCACGATGGGATACCTCCACGAAGCCCATGCCAGCCTCATAAGGGAGGCAAAAAAGAGAGCCGACGCCGTCGTCCTCTCCATCTTCGTCAACCCCACCCAGTTCGGCCCCGGGGAGGATCTGGACCGCTACCCGCGGGACCTCGAACGCGACATGAAGATCGCGGGAGAAAACGGTGTGGACATTATCTTTCACCCGAAGAGCGAGGAGATGTACCCGGAAGGATACTCGACGTACGTCACGGAGGAGACTCTCTCCCGCGGCCTCTGCGGGAGGTCGCGGCCCGGCCATTTCAGGGGTGTGGCGACTGTCGTCCTCAAGCTATTCAATATAGTCGAGCCCGACATCGCGGTATTCGGCGAGAAAGACTACCAGCAGCTCATGGTCATAAATAAAATGGTCTCCGACCTCAACCTCGACATAGAAATCGTCGGATCACCAATAGTTCGCGATAAGGACGGACTTGCCCTTTCATCGAGAAACGAATACCTCACGGAAGAAGAGCGGCGCCAGGCGCTCGCCATATCATCCAGCCTTGTAGAAGCACGGGAGGCGATAGCAGCGGGCGAGAGAAGCCCCCGGAAGATCCGGGAGATGATCAGCAAGGACCTGCTGCTCCACAAAGACATCCGCATCGAGTACGTCGAGATCATCGACGCGCGCACTTTAGCGCACGTCAAAGAGATCACACCTCCCGTCGTCATTGCAGTCGCCGCCTTCGTTGGAAAGACCCGCCTCATAGACAACGCAATCATCAAATGAGCTACCAGGTAGAACTACGAGAGCGGATACTGGAGCTAAAGCGCGATAGAAACGCCGTCATCCTGGCCCACAACTACCAGAAAGGGGAGATCCAGGACATCGCCGACATGCACGGCGACTCCCTGGCCCTCAGCAGGAAGGCCGCTGAGACGGACGCCGACGTAATCGTCTTCTGCGGCGTCCACTTCATGGCGGAGAGCGCCGCCATACTCTCGCCCGACAAGACCGTCCTGCTTCCCGCGCCCGACGCCGGCTGCCCCCTTGCGGACATGATCACGGCCGATCAGCTCCGGGAGTGGAAGAAGGAGCACCCGGGGCTCTCCGTTGTCTCATACGTGAATACCTCGGCCGCAGTAAAAGCAGAGAGCGACATCTGCTGTACCTCGTCCAACGCCGTCAAGGTGGTGAACTCGCTCCCGGATAACAAGATACTCTTCTGTCCGGACAGGAACCTGGGGCGCTACGTGCAGGAGCTGACAGAGAAGGAACTGGTCATCTGGCCCGGCTGCTGCGCCACGCACGCGCGCCTGAGGGAGGACGAGGTGCTCAAAGCAAAGAAAGAGCACCCGGAGGCCCTCTTCGTCGCCCACCCCGAGTGCGAGCCATCCGTCCTCAAGCACGCCGACCACATAACGAGCACATCCGGCATGTTCACCTACGTCAAGGAGACCGGGGCCGAAGAGTACATAATCGGGACAGAAATGGGCATCCTTCACGGCTTGAAGAAAGAGAACCCCGGAAAGACGTTCATCCTCCCCAGCCCGGCCCTCGTCTGCCTCAACATGAAGCGGATAACGCTTCCGAAGCTCCTCACATCCCTCAAGGAAAAGGTCCACGTGATCAGTGTGCCGGAGGAAATCCGGAAGAGGGCATGGATAGCCGTGAAGAGGATGATTGAGATCGTCTAATATGGATTAGTAGAAACCTGAGAAATACGTATACAGGTAGCGCAGGCCTCAGCCTGCGCTTTTTTCCGCACACAAACGCACCCTAAAGGGTGCGGCTACCTGTGGATCGACCATTTCAATTGCACAGTCAGAATCTGCCTTTTACTATGCTTTTACTATGCATAAGCCCATTGACGGCGACCTGGCTAGTTGATAATATTTCTCGATTGAAGAGCGGATAATAAAATGGAAATCGGCGTAAAACTATACGGGGAGTTCAAAAAATACGCCCCGAAGGACGACGATAGAATCTCCCTCGATAACGGCGGGACCGTCGCCCAAGCCCTCAGGTCACTGGGACTCAACGACCGCGACCTGAGCTACGCAATGGTCCTCGTCAACAACATACGCGTCAAGTTCGACCGCCACCTGCAGGACGGTGACCGCATGGACATATTCCAGCCCATCGGCGGCGGTGCGGAAAAGCTCTACCGGTACGTCGGCAAGCCGGTTCCCCGCATAGACGCCAGGGACAAGGTAACGGGAAGGACGAAATATTCAACAGACCTCTCCTTTCCCGGGATGCTGTGGGCAAAGGTAAAGAGGAGCGAGTATCCCCACGCGAATATTCTCAAGCTCGATGTGGAAAAAGCCCGTAAACTCCCGGGCGTCGAGGCGGTCCTAACCGCCGACGATATTCCCGGCCACAACGGATTCGGAATCATCACCCCCAACTGGCCCGTACTTTGCAGGGACAGAGTCATGTACATGGGGGATGCAATCGCCCTCGTCGCCGCCGTCGACGAGGAGACCGCGGAGAGAGCGTGCGAGCTGATCGAGGTCGAGTACGAGGAGTTACCCGTGGTGACGAGCCCGGAGGAGGCCATGCGGGAAGACGCCCCACAGCTCCACGAGAAGGGCAACATCATGCACACTATGGAGCTGCGCAAGGGGGACGTGGAGAAGGGGCTCGAAGAAGCCGACGTCATCACAGAGGGCGAATACAGCACGCAGTTCATGGATCACGCATTCATCGAGCCGCCGGGAGGTGTCGGCATATACGACGAGGAAGAAGGGATCCTAACGATATGGTGCGGCAGCCAGTACGCTTTCAGGGACCAGCTCCAGATCGCCCGGGCGATGAACTGGGACCCGAGGAAGATACGCGTCATAGGATCGCCCACCGGAGGCGCGTTCGGCGGCAAAGACGAGATCACCGTCCAGATCCACCTGGCTCTTCTCGCTTACCACACGAAAAAGCCGGTCAAGCTCTGGTGGACAAGGGAGGAAACCCTGATCGTCAACTCCAAGCGCCACCCCATGAAGACGAAGTTCAAGATCGGGGCCACGAAGGACGGGCGCTTCACGGCGATAGACGTCGACGTCACGGCCGACACAGGCCCGCACGACACGATCGGGGCACCGATACTCAACCTGGCCCTCGAGTCCTCCCCGGGCCCTTACCAGTACCCCCACAGCCACTTCAAGGGCCGGTCGGTTTACACCAATAACGCCATCGGTGGAGAGTTCAGGGGCTTCGGGGCGCCGCAGGTGGTCTGGGGAGTGGAGCAGGAGATCGCCAAGCTCGCCGGGAAGCTCGGCATCGACCCAATAGAGATAAGAAAGAGAAACGCCCTCAAGCTGGGAGACATATCGTCCCTGGGCCACACGATGCAAACCAGCGTAGGCGTCACCGAGACACTCGAGGCCGCCGAAAATTCGGACCTGTGGCGAAACAGGGAAAAAATCATCAGGGAACTGAACAAGAAACACCCCGGAAAGCTTCACGGCGTGGGCATGGCGTCGGAGTGGCACGCGGTCGGCCTGGGAGTCGGCATACCCGACTTCGCCAACATCGATCTGGAGATTCACCCCGACGGCAAAATAGTGCTCAAGACGGGAGCCATCGAAATCGGCCAGGGGAACATCACGGCCTACGCCCAGATGCTTGCCGAGGCGCTCGAGATCGACATGGAGAGGATCGAAGTCGCACACGGCGACACCTTCAAGACCCCGGACTCGGGATCGGTGACAGCTTCACGCTCAGTTCTCGTCAACGGGAACGCAATAATAGACGGTGCCGACAAGATCAAGAAAAGGGCTATCCTGGAGGCGGCAACAATCCTGGTCGAGGACCCGAACAACCTCGTTTACGAGGAAGGCGCTGTCCGCTCGAAATCGGACGCGGAAAAGATAGTATCGATAGAAAACATCGCCGAGGTCTGCTGCCGGAGGAACAAGCCCCTCCAGGACGTCGGTGCAAACATAATGGCAATCTCCGACAAGGACTTCGGCGACGGCCTTCCCCACAACTACTACACCTTCATCACACAGGTTGCACTCGTCGGCGTCGACCTGAAGACGGGACAGGTCGACGTCCTGCGGGCCGTATCGGCCCCAGAGATGGGGAAGGCGATAAACATCCACGGCGTCGAGGGGCAGTGCGAGGGCGGCGTCGTTATGGGGCAGGGCTACGCGCTGTACGAGGACCTCAAGATGGAGAAAGGTCAAGTCCTCACCTCGAACTTCACCACTTACATTATCCCGACAGCAGTGGACGCGCCCGACATAGAGACGATAATCGTGGAGGTCCCCGAGAAGACCGGGCCCTACGGCGCCAAGGGCGTTGGCGAGGCGCCCACGGTCCCCATAACACCCGCCATCATGAACGCGGTTAACAACGCAGCCGGCATAAGGATAAACGACCTTCCCATCACGCCAGAGAAAGTCATTAACGCACTGAAAGCTGAAAAACGATGAAGACGGTCAACATAGAATTCACGCTGAACGGAGCTAAAACGAAAGTCACGGTTCCCGCGAACATGACGCTCGTACACCTGCTCCGCAAGGAACTCGGCCTCACCGGCACGAAGATCGGATGCGACAAGGGCGAATGCGGCGCGTGCGCCGTCCTGATAAACGGCAAGAGCATGAACAGCTGCCTTGTACTTGCCGCGCAGGTCGACGGGAAAGAGGTCACGACCATAGAGGGGCTGGAGAATGAAGGAAAGCTCCACCCCATCCAGGAGGCTTTTATCGAAGAGGGTGCAATCCAGTGCGGATACTGCACACCCGGCATGGTTATATCGGCAAAGTTCCTCCTGGACAGGAATCCCGACCCGACCGATGACGAGATAAAAACCGGCATCAGCGGCAACCTGTGCCGGTGCACGGGCTACACAAAGATAGTCAACGCCGTGCGGGCGGCCGCGCAGAAGCTTAAAAATGCCGGGGGCGGAGGAGAGACACGGTGAGACCTTTCGATTACCTGAGGCCGAAGTCCGCCGAAGAGGCGATAGAGATGAAGGCCCGCCTCGGAAAGAAGGCCTCCTTCCTGGCAGGCGGTACCGACCTCCTCGTAAAGTTGAAGGAGGACGCCGTACGGCCCGAAGCGCTGATAGACCTTTCTTTCATCGAGTCCCTGAAAGAGATCAGGGAAGCCGACGGCACCGTTGCCATAGGCTCGCTGGCGAGCTACGCCGATATCGGCTCCTCCCCCCTGATAGAGAGATTCGGCTACATACTGCGCCAGGGCGCACTGGAGATCGGGGCTCCCCAGATACAGAACGCCGCCACAATCGGTGGAAACATCGCCAATGCCTCCCCCGCGGCCGACGGCATACCTCCCATCTACGCGCTCGGAGCGCATATCACGCTAGTGGGAAAGGAGGGGCGTAGAGTCGTCGCCGTGGAGGATTTTTTCACCGGGCCCGGCAAAACAGTCCTGAAGGAAGACGAGCTTATAATAGAGATAGGCTTCCCGAAGATGATGGAGCAAGACAAGGGCTTCTTCAAGAAGATCGGACAGAGGAAGGCGCTGGCCATATCCAAGGCCTCCGTTGCGGCGGTCCTGCACATTGCGAACGGCAAAATAGAAGAAGCGAGGGTGGCCCTCGGCGCCGTCGCCCCGACCGTAATCAGGTGCCCGAAAACGGAAACCCTCCTCAAGGGCAGGAAGATTTCCGGCAGCCTTATAGAAGAAGCTGCCAAGAGCGTCTCGTCGGAATCGATGGCCATCGGCGACGTGAGGTCCACGCCCGAATACAGGGACTACGTCATCGGCGTCCTGTTCGAACGCGGCATGCGGAATATTTTCTCTGACATACTTCCTTAAGCTTGACTAATTGCCAGGCTCACACCTAAATCTCTTCACAAATTTTTAGCCTGTCTAATCGAGAAAATATTTGTTTGAACGACAGCGAAGGCTGTGGATAGTATTTTAAAGCTACATCCCCGGAATTGATAATATAGGCATATAAATTTTCATGGAAAAGGATAAGAAAAAAAAGAGGCCGCCTCGGCAGGAGATGCCGATGCAGGACGCCGCCGCCAGGGTCAAGAACTTCGACGAGGTCCCCCTGGGCTACTCCCCCGAGACGGCAAAGCTCGAAGCCTCGAGGTGCATCCAGTGCAAAGACCCAAAGTGCATCGCGGGCTGCCCCGTCGAGATAGACATCCCGGCCTTCATACGCCTCATCGAGGAGGGGCACTTCGTGGAGAGCGCCCGCAAACTCAAGGAGGCGAACAGCCTCCCGGCCATCTGCGGAAGGGTCTGCCCCCAGGAGGACCAGTGCGAAACAGCGTGCATCCTCGGCAATAAAGGCGAACCAGTCGCAATCGGCAGACTGGAGCGATTTGCCGCGGACTATGAGCGTGAAAGCGGCGAGATGGTTCTACCCGCAAAGCCCGTGCGGAAGGGTACGAAGGTAGCCGTCGTGGGGGCCGGGCCGGCCGGACTGACATGCGCCGGCGACCTCGTGAAGGCGGGGTACGGCGTCACGGTCTTCGAGGCCCTCCATAAGCCTGGCGGCGTCCTCGTCTACGGCATACCCGAATTCAGGCTCCCGAAAAAAATAGTCGATGCCGAGGTCGATTACCTGCGCGGGCTGGGAGTAGAGTTCGTCACCGACGCGGTCGTCGGGCGCTACCACACCGTGGACGAACTCTTCTCCATGGGATACTCGGCCGTCTTTATAGGCATCGGGGCAGGAGCGCCGCGATACATGGGCATACCCGGCGAAAATCTCAACGGCATCCTCTCGTCAAACGAGTTCCTGACCAGGGTCAACCTCATGAAGGGCTACCTCTTCCCGGAATACGACACACCGGTACCCGTATGCAAAAAGGTGGCTGTGATCGGCGGGGGGAACACGGCGATGGACTCGGCACGGACCGCCCTCAGGCTGGGTGCGGAAGAAGTCAGGATCATCTACAGAAGATCCAGGGCCGAGATGCCGGCGCGGGATGAGGAGATAGAGCACGGGGTGGAGGAGGGCGTCGTCATAGACTTCCTGGCAGCCCCCACGAGATACCTCGGGGATCCGGACGGCCGCGTCAGGGCCGCGGAGTGCATCAGAATGGAGCTGGGGGAACCCGACGAAAGCGGGCGAAGACGCCCGGTCCCTATAGATGGCAGCGAGTTCACCATCGAGGTGGGCACCGTTATAGTCGGCATCGGGACCACGGCCAACCCCCTTCTTCCCTCCCTCACGCCAGGCCTTGAGACGAACAGGAAGAGCTACATCATAGCAGACCCGGACGCCGGAAGGACCTCCAAAGACGGAGTGTGGGCGGGCGGCGACATCGTTACCGGCGCCGCAACTGTGATAGAGGCCATGGGGGCTGGAAAGAGGGCGGCGCAGGATATAGACAATTACCTCTCCTCCGGTGGAACGGGCACTCCCCGAGGCTGACATACGAAAGGTACACTGGCCATCCTTGCGCCAACGATGTTGGCAAGCCGGGAAAAACGCCTCCAGGACGTAGATCCTCCTCCTATCGCTCCTCGCTTTAAACAATGGCATGCTTCTTGCTTTCTTCATATGTGAAGAAGCAATCCGCTGTGACGCCTTTCACCACTCAGGATAATGTATCGTTTTTAAACGGTGAAAGAAGGGATATGATAAGCGGGGGCGAGCACGCATGCTTTACCGCCTGATTAAACCATCACCGGAGAAACGGCGTTAAAATACAGGGGCTTTCCGCTTGATTTGCGCGCAATATATCGCTTAACCTCAATTTACAGACATGAACGCATTTATAAAGAAAAACGCATTTGCCATAATCACCGTTTGTGAAGTAGTGGCGGACTTCGCCGTGATCCTCCTCTCCCTCTATCTTGCCGAGCGATTCCGCTTCATCGTGAAGGGATTAACCATCAGGCACCTCAACATCCCTATCCTCATCTCACTCTCTGCAATCCAGCTGGCCACGTTCTTCGCCGTGGGCCTGTACAAGAAGCGCTCCAGCTTGATGAACATTCACGAGATGCAACTCATACTCAAGGGCTCCTTCATGGGCCTTCTTATATTCATGTCCATCACTTTCTTCATCAGGGGCTTCTTCCTGCCCAGGCTTTATATATGTCTTTTCTCGCTCTGCGTCGTCGTCCTCATGCTCTTCGAGAGATTCCTCTTTTTTCAGCTCGAGCAGCACTTCCACAAGGCCGGACTCGGAGTCAGCCACGTCCTCATCTACCCCGCCGGGGACCTCGGCAAGAAGATCGCCAAGGTCATGCTGCAATCTCCGAAGTTCGGCTACAAGCCCGTCGGATTCCTAAACGGCGACGTTAACCCGGGGCATGCAGCGGAGGACCTCCTGCCGACCGTCGGCGGCGTGGAGACTGCAGGCCAGGTGATAGACAGCATGGGAATAGACGGCGTCCTAATCGCGGGAATGGACACACCCCACAAGAAGACGTGGAAGCTGATCGACGAGTGCCGGAAGCTTGGCGTGAAATTCTGGATCATACCGGACATCACCAGAACGGCGTTCCGGAGGTCGGATATCTTCGACATCGCCCAGATGCCGGCCATAGGCATGGCCGACTTCAGGATGGGCCTCCCGAAGAGAATCGCCAAGAGGGTTTTCGACATCATGATCTCGGCCCTGCTGCTCTTCCTGCTCTCCCCCCTGTTCCTCATCACGATCATCCTCATCAAGAAGAACTCTCCCGGCCCGGCTCTCTTCAACCAGAAGAGGATCGGCCTGAACGGCAGGGTCTTCAGGCTCTGGAAATTCCGCACCATGTACGCAATGCTGCCCAAGTACGACTACGCCCCAACTGGCGGCAACGATTCCCGCGTTACCAGGGTCGGCCGCTTTCTCCGCCGGACGAGCCTGGACGAGCTACCGCAACTGTGGAACGTCCTCAGGGGAGACATGAGCATCGTCGGGCCGAGGCCCGAGATGCCGTTCATCGTGGAGCACTACGACAGCAACACGCGGCAAAGGATTCTCGTCAAGCCCGGCATAACAGGCCTGTGGCAGGTCAGCGCCGACCGGGGAGTGCCGATCCACGAAAACCTCGAGTACGACTTCTACTACATGGAGAACCACTCATTCTTCATGGACATGGCCATCTTCCTCAAGACGATATTATCCACTGTCCGGGGAATCGGGGCCTTTTAACTAATTCCGGCCGTTCGTGGCAGGTTCCTGCAACGAACAGCTGAAATCAGATGGACAATGAGCCCCCAGAGGCTGCCCGCGGCAAGGGCCACCGCCCGGAGGAACATGAAGATGAGTCCGGCCGGGCCGAATCCCCTGTAGCTTCTCATATAGGAGGGAAGCGTCGAGGCCAGAAATATCAACAGGCCCGCGGCGGAAACAACCAGTGATGGGAGCCTGGCTAAGGGCATGCCAGCCAGACCCAGCGCGGCGAGGAGAAGGCCCGCGATCTCGAATTTGAGATACGCCGGGGTGTAGGTGTCCCGGACCGCCTTTCCGGGGAAACGGCTGTAGACGAGCATTCGCCAGTAGCCCCTCCCGAGCTTCAGCCCGAAGTACTCGAAGAACGTCTCCGGATGAATGTGGCAGACCACGGCCCGGGGGTTGAATACCATGCGGCCGCCCAGACGGGAAACGCGGTACGAGAGATCGACGTCCTCGTTATCGGCCCGCGGGAAGGCGCAGTCGAATCCGCCTGCCCTCAAAAAAACACCCTTCCTGAAGGCCGCCGAGTACGAGTCCACAAAATCAATCCGCTCGAAGCGCGACAGCATCCTGTACCGCTCCTCGAACTCCGCCTGGACGAGGCGGGGCACAAGGCCCGCCTGCCCGGTCCGGTACGCCCCCTTGACGGCAACAACATCGCCGGCATCAAACGGTGAGACCATCTCCTCCAGCCAGTTCTCAGCAGGACGACAATCGGCGTCGGTAAAGAGGACGATCTCTCCCTCCGCCAGCTCGACGCCCCTGTTCCTGGCAGCGGCAGGGCCGCGGTGGGAACCGACGCTCAGCCTGACACCGTATCTCCGGACGATATCCGGCGTCCCATCCGTGGAGCCGTCGTCGACGACTATGACCTCGTACGAGCTCCGGGGCAGGGTCTGGTTGAGGAGGGATTCGATGCAGCCGCCGATGGTGGCCTTCCCGTTAAGGACGGGAACGATAACCGAACATGTCATTTATCGCCTTCCTGTCGAGCTTGCCGCTGCCGGTCTTCGGCAGGCCCTCTACGAAATCGACCAGCCGGGGAACCTTATACTCTGCGAGCTTCCCCCTGCAGTAGCGCCGTATCTCTTTCGCGGAGATTGACGGGTTTTTTCCAGCCACGATGACGGCACGGGGAATCTCCCCCCTGAGCTTCTCCCTGGCGCCGATAACTGCGACCTCGGCAACCCCGGGATGGCTCGCTATGACATTCTCTATCTCGAGGGGAAAGACCTTAATACCACCGACCTTTATCATGTTGTCCTTGCGCCCTGCGAAGAAATAGTACGCGTCGGCGGCGCGCCTGAAGTAGTCGCCGCTGCGGTACCAGCCGTCTACAAACGTCGATGAGAGCGCGTCTCCGTTCTTCCAGTATGACGAGATGACGGCGGGCCCCCTGACCAGCATCTCGCCCACCGCACCGTCCCTTACCTCGACGCCGTCCTCATCGACCAGCTTGATCCTGTAATATCTGCATGGCCTACCCACCGACCCCTGCTTGTAGTCCCCGTCCACCGGCATTGCCAGGGCGATTCCCGTGGTCTCGGTGCTTCCCCAGACTGGCACCAGCCGGGCACCGAGTATCCGGTAGATATTGTCGTTCAGGTCCCTCGTTACGTGGGCCCCGCCAAGCTCGAGCATCCTCAAGCTCCCCAGCTCGTCACGCCTTAAACGCATATGAGGGACCATGATCTCGTACATCGAGGGGACGCCCATCATCAGGTCGACACGGTACGTGGCGATCGTCCTTACGATCGTCCGGGGATTGATGGAGTCGAGCATCACGATGCTCCCGCCGAGGTAGAGCGCCCTCATGAACAGGTCGTGGGGGTGGGAGAAAGCCGCGAACATGCCGAGAAAAATATCGTCCGGCGTTAGCCCGAGCGTCTCAATCGCGGAAATGGTGTTCCACATGAGGTTGGCGTGCGTGGTTACGGCGCCCTTGGGCACCCCGGTGCTCCCGCTTGTATAGTTGAGGTAAACGGGGTCGGACGGATCGATATCGGCTATGGGATCGACGCCCCTGGCCGAGGAGATCACCTTTCGCAGCTCCTCGCCGCCTGACGGCCCGTCACCGGCCCAGAGAACCGCCGCGCCAGGGGAAAGCTCGTCCCTGATCGAGCGGTACTGGCTCTCGAGTTCCTGGTCTGCGATAATAGCGAACGGGTCGATCGACTCTATCAGGAATCCCAGCTGTTCGCCGGCAAGCTTGTAGTTGATAGGGCAGTATATCCCGCCGGCTTTGGCGGCCGCCAGGAAGGAAATAACCAGGGCGGGCGTCCTTTTCACCATCCCCGCGATCCTGTCCCCCTTGTGCAGCCCGCCTGCGAGAAACCAGTTCGCCAGCGCGTTCACACGGCGGCGGAGCTCCCTGTACGTGAGGTGCCCCTTGTCCGAGTATATCGCTATCCTGTCGGGAAACCTTTCAGCCGCCCTATCCAGAAGATCGCCAAGCGTGAGATTCGCCCTCATGATAAAAATTCTAAGTTCGAATGATTAAAAATGATATCAGCGATTTGTAGAATTCATACTTGAAATTTGTTCGGTATTCAGGAAATGGAATTTTTATCCCAGGATCTCCCTGTTGACCAGGTTTTCGGGGACCCGTCCCTCGAGCCGGTCCACGATGGAGGCAGCTGCGAGGCGCGCCATCTCCGACCTCGTCGCCTCCGAACCGCTCCCTATATGCGGCGCGAGCACGGCGTTTTCCAGAGAGGCAAGCCCCTTCGCAAGTGCGGGTTCGGCCTCGTAGACATCAAGGCCGGCGCCCGCTATGGTTCCATCCGCAAGAGCCCTGACCAGATCGCTCTCTTTTACCACCGGGCCGCGGGACGTGTTTATCAATATCGCCGACCTTTTCATCATCTTTAACTCCCTCTCGCCGATCATGTGGCGCGTCGCGCCGCTCAAGGGGAGGTGAACGGATATGAAGTCGCTCTCCCCGAGCAGGTCCTCGAAGGCCGAGTAGCGGGCGCCAGTCTCCTTTTCTATCTCCGGCTTTCTCTCCGTATCGTAATACAGAATCCTCATCCCGAATCCAGCAGCCCTTTTTGCTACGGCCGAGCCTATCCTCCCCGCGCCGACGATACCGAGAATCTTCCCGTGAACGTCCTTGCCTAACAGTAGAGTAGGCGACCACGCGCGGTACCTCCCATCTCTTGTGAACCTGTCGGCCTCGACGATCCTTCGCGCGACCGCCATGAGAAGGCTCCAGGCAAGGTCAGCCGTCGTCTCCGTCAGAACCTCGGGCGTGTTCGTCACGGCAATCCCCCTCTTCGTTGCGGCCTCGATGTCTACGTTATCGTGGCCCACGGCATAGTTGGCTATCACACTGAGCTTCTTCGCAGCCGCTATGACCTCTTTATCTATCTTGTCCGTAAGGAGGCAGAGGAGACCATCGATGTCACGGACCTTTTCCATGAGGACCTCCCGCGGCACGGGGAGATCGCCGGGGGAGACCTCCACATCAGCCTTTTCTTTTAGGATGGATATGCCGGGCCCGGGAACCATGCGGGTGACGTAGACTTTCCACCGCTTCTCAGCTGTCACTTAATTCCGTTCCGATCAAATATGCTTTTTTTATACAGGTTCATGGCGACCTTCTCCTGGTCCAAAAACCGGCCGAGCCTGTGCCTTAGCTCCGCCCAGTCAACGAGGTGGCCGTCGAACTCCGGGCCGTCACAGCAGACGAGCTTGCTCTCACCCCCGATTGTGACCCTGCAGCTTCCGCACATGCCGGTGCCGTCCACCATTATCGTGTTCAGGCTGACCATCGTCCGTATTCCGGCCTCCTTCGTCACCGCGCACGCGGCCTCCATCATGCCGACCGGCCCGACAACGACGGCCATATCGAACTTCCCGCCGGAACCGAGTGCCTCCCGGAAGAGGTCGACTACGGTGCCGCCGTAACCGTAGGTATCGTCGTCCGTCGATACCGAGAGGGTATCGCTTATCTCACCCAGTTCCTTCTCCATGATGACGAGTTCCCGCGAGCGCGCTCCGAGGAAGACGCTGATAGAGTTTCCCGCGTCCCGCATGGCTTTCAGGATGGGATAGACGTACGGGGCGCCGACACCTCCGATAACGCACGCCACCCTCCCGTACCGCTCAATAGGCGTGGGCCTCCCCAGGGGGCCGATGAGGTTTTGTATCCTGTCCCCTGCTTCGAGCGAGGAGAGGAGGGCCGTCGATTTGCCCGCCACCTGGAATACGATGGTTATCGTCCCGGCGGCGGGGTCCGAGCCGGCTATCGTCAGCGGAATCCGCTCACCCGTCTCGTTCACCATGAGGATGATGAACTGGCCCGGCCTGTGCTTCGATGCCACCAGGGGCTCTTCAATATTAAAGCGGAATATTCCCCTGCCTATCTCTTCCTTTGAAATAATTACGTTTTTCATTTTATATAAATTAGCTCGCTACGCTCGCAAATTTATGTGGAAACATAACAAACTCCTATACCATCAAGATAACCGCGGATTCAGCGGTTTGTATTTTTTCGTTTGTGAATAATCAAAGTCAAGTCATAAAAAATCAGCCCCGATCTTTATCGGGGCTGATTCCGGCTCTGCCTCGAGTCGCTGATCAGGGGTAAACCCCTCTTATCTTTACGGCGGCGGCTACCCTCTCCACGGCCAGCATGTAAGCCGCCAGCCGCAAATCTATACCCTCTTGCCCGGCCAGCTCGTAAGTGTTCCTGAAAGCCGGGATCATGATATCATGCAGCTTCTTATTGACCTCATCCTCCGTCCAGAAATAGCCCATGAGGTTCTGCGCCCACTCGAAGCAGCTGACGACGACGCCGCCGGCGTTGGCTATGATATCAGGAATAACGGGGATCTTTCTCTTGAAAAGTATCTCGCCTGCCTCCTCTGTCGTCGGCCCGTTGGCGGCCTCGGCGATTAAACCGGCCTTCAGCCTCGGCGCGTTATCGGCCGTGATCTGGTTCTCCAGGGCCGCCGGTATCAGCAGGTCGCACTCCAGCTCCAGGAGCTCCGCGTTGGTGAGGGGATGCGCGCCGGGAAACCCTACTACGGAACCCGTTTCTTTCTTATGGGCCGAAACCCCGGAAAAACTGAGACCCTCGCTGTTTAGGATGCCTCCCTTGCTGTCGGACACCGCGATAACGCGGGCACCCTCCTCTTCGGCCAGCCTGTGGGAGATAGAGCCCGCGTTTCCGTACCCCTGGATAACAACAGTTGAACCCTTCAGCTCCTTCCCGGAGCATTTGAGGGCCTCCCCGACGGTGAAAAGACAGCCCCTGGCGGTCGCCTCAACCCTTCCGTAAGCCCCGCCGATCTCGACAGGCTTGCCCGTGACAACGCCAGGCACGGCATGCCCCACGTGCATGCTGTATGTATCCATCATCCATCCCATAATCTGGGGATTCGTATAAACGTCCGGGGCGGGTATGTCCCTGTCAGGACCTATTACGATAGCGATCTCGGTCGCGTAGCGCCTGGAAAGCTTCTCCACCTCGCTCCTTGACATCTTCCTGGGGTCGCACGTCACCCCCCCCTTCGCGCCTCCATAGGGAAGGCCCATTGCAGCGCATTTCCACGTCATCCACATGGCGAGCGCCTTAACGTGGTCCAGGGTAACATCGGGATGGAAACGTATCCCGCCTTTCGACGGTCCCCGGTCCACGTTGTGCTGAACGCGATACCCCGTAAATACTTCCAGCCTTCCATCGTCCATTACAACGGGGATAGAGACGATGAGCGCTCTCTTGGGATACTTCAGCTTCTCGTGGATACCGGGATCGAGGTTTATTTTTTTTGCCACTCTGTCGAGCTGCTTCAGAGCCAGAACATAGGGATTTACTTCCTTCACTATCTTTCCTTTTGCTTTTGCGTTTACGGGTAGAGGCCCCTGAGCTTCATCGCCGCCGCCACCTTGCCAACTCCAAGCATATAGGCGGCCATCCTCATGGATGCTTTTTCTCGCTGGGCTATCATTAAGACTTCATCAAACGCGTTAACCATGACGTTCTCGAGTTGCGTGTTAACCTGGTCCTCGTTCCAGAAGAAAGACTGGAGGTCCTGGACCCACTCGAAGTACGAGACGACCACGCCTCCCGCATTCGCCAGGATGTCGGGGATAATAAATACCCCTTTCTCTTCCAGTATCCTGTCGGCATCGGGCGTCGTGGGGCCGTTCGCTCCCTCGGCGACAACCCTGGCCTTGATACTATCCGCGTTCTCGCCGGTTATCTGGTTCTCCAGCGCCGCGGGAACGAGAACATCGACATCCATGGAGAAGAGGCGATCGTTCGCCTCCGCTCCCTTTACGAACTCCGGGCCCCGGAAACCCTCGATGAACCGCATCCCATCATCCTCAACATGCCGGATGAGAGCTATAATATCTATGCCGTTCGGATCGAAGAGGCCGCCGCTGACATCCGTCACGCCTACTACCTTAAACCCCGTCTCATGGAGCCGGAGGGCGGTGCTCTTGCCCACCTTGCCGAAGCCCTGGAGGGCAACCGTCGAGCCCTTCATCTGCATCCCGAGGTGCTTATAGGTCTCTCGGATCGTGTACATCACGCCGCGGCCCGTGGCCCCCGCCCTTCCGCGGGAGCCGGCCAGTAAAACGGGCTTGCCAGTCACAACACCCGTCACTGAAAAGCCCCTGTGCATACTGATCGTGTCCATCATCCACGCCATGATCTGGTTGTCAGTGCCCAGGTCGGGGGCGGGGATATCCTTGGTCGGGCCTACGATGATACTTATTTCAGTAGCGTACCGGCGTGAGAGCCCCTCTAGCTCCCTGGTGGAAAGTTTTAATGGGTCACAAATAACACCACCCTTCGCCCCTCCGTAGGGTATGTTCACGACCGCGCACTTCCACGTCATCCACATGGCGAGCGCCTTGATCTCGTCCAGGGTGACAGCGGGGTGGAAGCGTATGCCGCCCTTGGAGGGGCCCCGTATGAGGCTGTGCTGGACGCGGTAGCCGATAAAGACCCTCGTCCTTCCGTCGTCCATCCTCACGGGAACCGCTACCGTCAGCTCTCTCTGGGGATACCGCAGCCTCTCGTAAACGTTTGGATCCAGATCGATGGCCCCGGCAACATTCTCAAGCTGCTTCAGGGCTATATGCCATGGATTCAAGGATTCATGACATTGAGCTTGATCCACGTTCCCATTCACGACAAGTGCTCTATCACCTTTTCGGCCACGGCGAGACCGACCCTGAACTGCCCTTCCTTTGTGGACGCCCCGATGTGCGGCGTCATTGAGACGTTGTCCATGCCCGCGAACGGATTCTCCTCCGGCGGTTCCTTCTCGAAGACATCGATACCCGCGCCGGCAACCTTTCCGCTTGCGAGTGCCTCCGCCAGGGCCTTCTCATCGACGACACCGCCCCGGGAACAGTTCACGATAATAACGCCGTCCTTCATCTTACCGAACTGCTCGCTCGATATCATATTCGCCGTCTTGGGCGTCTTGGGTAAGTGCAGGGAGATAAAATCCGACTTCGCCAGGAGATCGTCGAGCGAGGAAGCGCGCTCGATGTAATCCTCGGTAAGGGACGAGAGGGCCTCCGGGAGGTCGTACGCGACGACCTTCATGCCGAGGCCGTTGCACATACCGGCAAGCGTTCGGCCGATGCGCCCGATGCCGATGATGCCGACCGTCTTGTCCATCAGCTCGGTACCCTTGAGCTTCTTCTTCTCCCACTTGCCGGCCTTCATTCCGGCCGTCCCGCGGGGTATGTGCCTGGCCACGGCCAGCATGTGGGCGAGGGCTAGCTCCGCAACAGAGCGAGAGCTGGCCTCGGGCGTATTGACCACCTTTACGCCGGCTTCCTTCGCCGCCGCTTGATCCACGTTGTCCAGGCCGACGCCGCCGCGCGCGATAAGCTCCAGGTTCTTCCCCGCCTTGATGACCGGCTCCGTGACCTTCGTCGCACTGCGGACGATCACCGCGTTGTAATCTCCCACTATCTTTTCAAGCTCCTCCGGCGGGATGCCCTTGCGCGCATCGACCTCAAAGCCGGCATCCTCCATCATCTTAACACCCTCGGGGGCAATCGGATCACATACTAAAACTTTCTTCATGGAACTAACCTCCTGCTTTTCATCGAACATAACTTAATTTAAACCACTGAGGACACTGAAACCACTGAAAAATATGGAAATTACTAAAGCAAAAAACAAATACCTTACGATTGCCTCTCATATCTACTTTTTGTGCCTCTTGTGCTTCTTCGTGGCCATTAAAACCTCCTCGGCTGCACGAACACCCAGACCAAGGTCAACAGTATAACCCAGGTTGACGAGGGACATCTCGAGCGCCGAGAGGGCGGCTATTACATCTAAGGTATCGCAGTAGCCCATGGTGCCTATCCTGATAATCTTTCCCCTGAGCCTCTCCTGGCCTCCGGCGACATGCACACCGTACTTATCGAGCATCGTCTTTCTGAGGTCGTCTGCCGGGATCCCCTCCGGAGGCAGGATCGCCGTTACGCCGTCGGCGGGTGAGTCGGCGAGGACCTTGAGCCCCAGGGCCTCCACGCCCGTCCGGAGCGCCCCGCTCAACAAAGCGTGGCGGGCAATAACGTTCTCAACACCCTCCCCGAGTATCCTGTCGATCGACTCCTTCAAGGCGATGATCAGGGAAGCGGGCGCCGACCACGCCGTCTCGTTTTTATCGGCCGCCTTTTTCGCCCTCCGGTAATCGAAGTAATAGCGGGGAGACTTTGCCAGATCGACCCGCTCCCGGGCCTTCTCGCTTACGCACACAAACGCCAGGCCCGTGGGAACCATGAACGCCTTCTGACCGCCGCAGATCACGACATCCAGGCCCCACGCGTCTGTCTCCACCTCGGATACGCCGAGGCCCGTTACGGCATCCACGACAAGAATCGCGCCCGTCCCGGCGACGATCGTCCCTATCGCCTCGATGTCCGTCTTTGCCCCCGTGGAAGTCTCGCAGAGGGTCGTGAAGACGACCCTCACGTCCGGATTTTCGGTCAGCTGCTTCTCTATGAGGCCCGGATCCACAGACTTGCCCCACTCGATATCGAGGGGGATGAAAATCGCGCCGTAGGCCCTGCAGAGCTCGCCCCACCTCTCGCTGAACTTGCCTCCCCTCACCACGATGGCCTTATCTCCGGCTGAAAGGGTGTTGGCCACGGCGCTCTCCATAGCGCCCGTCCCCGTTGAGGCGAAGAGGAAGACGTCGTTCTTCTCAGTCTTCAGGATCTTCCTGAGGCCATCCACAACTGCCGCGTGAATAGCATGGTATTCTTCCGTCCTGTGGTGAATGACCGGCCGGGAGAGTGCAAGCCTCACCTCGGGCGGCACGGGACACGGCCCCGGCGTCATCAGATACTTCTTCATATAAATTTGCTCACTTCCTGCCTGCCGGCAGGCAGGCGTTCGCGAATTTATTAATACTCCGACTTCGTCGGAGATTTGGCTCTACATTGAAGGTAATAGTCCCCATTTAAATTCACTAATTTGTAACTATGCCCCATGGAGCAAGAGTGGCATATACACAATAAACAACCAGGCCTAAATAGCCAAAGCTTTCCATAAAAATTGACATGTACCTTGCTGCAAATGGCAAGGAAGACATGCTCCAGAATGGAATAATAAAAACTCTTATAAAAAATGGAATAGCAAGGAACGCTACAAACCAGCCTATAAGCAACGAGACTAAAACTAAATCTAGATGAGAAAAATTTGATATATTTGCTACTGAAGCAATGGAGAAACTAACGAACGAAACTATCGTTAAAATAAAACCGACTTTTAGTATCAGTTTACGGAAGTCAGGAGAAGCATAAAAGGCCAACACTTTGGCCTTGTACTCCGGCTCATAATAAAAAAGCATTTCGTGTCTTTGTGCCTTAGTGGCTTCTACAGGATTTCCAACTTGTTCATGACGAAGCCGGTGAGGATTTTCGGGTAGAAGTCCGTCGACTTCTGCGGCATCCTCTCGCCACTGCCGGCGACCTCGCTCACCTGCGAGGCCCTGGTCGGGTTCATGAAGAAGGCCATCTGGAACTTTCCCGAATCAACTTCGGCGACGGCCTTCTCCGCGTCCCTGGCGTAGGCGACGTTAGTCTCCTTCTCGAGCTCCTCCTTGCCTATCCCGAGGAGGTCGTCGAGGATCAGGGAGTGAAGGATGGAGACATCAAGCTGCTTCCAGGCCGCTGACATCTCCTCGTGAATCTCTTTTGTGAGGTCGACCCCTTTCTTTAGCTCGACCAGGTAAAAGCAATCGCCGAGATAGAGGCCGAACCTGTGCCCCTCGCCGGCTTCCGCCATTTTCGCCAGGAGACCATCGATCCCTCCTTCAAGCGGAACGACCTCGAAATGCTCGGCCAGGCCCTCCAGCAATCCCCTGGACTTCGCATGATCAACACTGTGAACGAGCCTGTGTGTCGGCAGGATCGTGAGGCCCTCGTCGGCCATGTTGACGAAGGTCATCATCCTGTTGTCGAAGCTCTCACTGCCCGGGGCGCACTTCTTCCCGGCCGCCCTCATCTCGTTCCTGTAGTTGACCGCCGTCTCGTAGCGATGGTGGCCGTCGGCTATAAAGAGGAACTTGTTCTCCATCAGCTTTGCCACCTCCCCGTGAAGAGCCGGGTCGCGCAGCACCCACACCCGTTGCCTCACGCCGTCGATATCCGGCGCATCGTAGTCCGGAGGACCGCTCGCGGCATCGCCGAGGAGCTTGTTGATCCTGTTTTCCTGATCGGAATAGAGCATGAATATCTGGCCGAACTGGGCGGCCGCCGCCCTCATAAGGTTCAGCCTGTCGGCCTTTGGGCCGGCAAGGGTCCTCTCGTGGGGCTTCACACCCTTGCCCAGCTCTTCCAGCTCGCCCAGGGCGACGAAACCGCGCCTCGTCCTTGTGACGTCGCCGACCGTGTATGTCTGGTCGTACAGGTAGATTGCAGGCCCGGCGTCCTTGACCAGAGTCCCCTCTGAGAGCCACGAATCCAGGTAATCCCTGGCACGGGTGTACTGGTTGCTGTCGGAATTATCGTCCGGGCAGGTCTTGCCTTTTATGATTCTCACCACGTTCTTCGGATGGAGATCGTAGTACTTCTCCTGTAGCTCCGTACCTATCCTGTCGTACGGCTGCGCCACGACCTTGCTGATATCGTCCACGACCCCGGTGTCGTATCTCACTGCGCGAAAAGGGAATATCTTTGCCATATTTTTTGCCTCCAAAAATCGCCGTTGGCATTTACTATACCCAGCGGCAGGAATGGTGTCAATTTCTATATCCCCGGAATAATAGCTATATTTTTTCCTTGTCCCGACAGCGATATTGTGTGAAAATCCGCTGGCAAAGAGGGTATAAGGCTCCTAAGGCTCCTGCAAAATAGCAATTTGCTTTAATCAATTGGCGGAAGCAACACAGGAGATGGGTGGCAGGAGAATTAGGAAGGATTTTTTTAGTGGTAGAAGGAGAGAGAAAGCTACCACAGGCA
>Ga0222683_1000116_pt1 | contig 38579 bp, 26 predicted proteins | sample AntAcemetage1073_FD_179841 | JGI IMG/M metagenome (GOLD analysis project Ga0222683, IMG submission 179841) | Saline water microbial communities from Ace Lake, Antarctica - #1073 | ecosystem: Environmental > Aquatic > Non-marine Saline and Alkaline > Saline | place: Antarctica: Ace Lake... | reverse complement strand
TCAGAGAGCCTTCTGAGAGCTTCACTCAGCCTGTTAGATGCACATAAACAACCTTTCTTTGATTTTGCTTTCAGGGGGACACTTCTAAATAGTTTAGAAGGGGACATTTCTAAATAGTTTGGACAATCTATGAAAGTTTTCTTGACATTATTGTCTTTTATGATATAATTTATATTGGTTTTAGCTTTTTGCTTTCGCTCGAGGGTCATTTTTCAGGCGCCCAAAACAGATTTGTTTTTAGTACAACTAGATAGGTCCGAAAAGGCATAACCGGGAAAACCCGGCGACGCAAAGCCACGGGTCTAAACCCCGAGCTTATCTCGGGGCACGACGGCCGGGCTGCCGAAGATTTCACGCGAGATAAACGGCGGCCCGGTTTCATTTGGCACCCAGCGGGAAAGGAGTTGAGGATTAAAAGGGCGGCTCTTGGTGTTCTGACCTGCAGTTCTTTCTTCTTCCTTGCCGCTGTCCTGATTTTCCCCTGTAATCTTTTTGCCGAGAAGGCGAGCCTGCAAATGGCGATGAAGGTAGGTGGAGCAAGCCTTCTAGCCCAGAGGGACTTCTCCCGGGAACCCCGCGAGAGATCTTCAAAGCTCGGGCCGGGAGAGGAGTATTCCATCGCGCTGGTGGAGCCGCTCGACGACCCCGATGCGGATAGAATCCTCGCCTATATCATACATCTCAGCCCGCAGGGCTACATGGTGGTATCTAGCGACACTGATATAACGCCCGTAATAGCCTATTCCTACCGGTCCGACTTAATCACGGAAGATTCGCCGCAAAATATCCCCCTTCACATGGTCACGTGGGATATGCAGAACCGCCTCGATGCGATCCCACTTACCTCGGCGCCCATCAAGCGGGAGAACAACGAGGAATGGAAAAAATTCTTAGCGGAGGACGCCCTTTTTTTAAGAAAAATGGGCAAGCTGGCAACGTTCGGCCCCTGGCTTGATACCACGTGGGGCCAGAGCGGCATATATGACGATAAATGCCCCATCGATCCGCAGACCGGTCAAAGGTCCTACACGGGGTGCGTGGCAACGGCGATGGCCCAGATAATAAATCACTGGGAGTTCCCCCCCTCCGTGAGCTTCAGCTCGCCCGCGGACGATTACGTATCGTCCTTGTTTACCACACCAGACATATTCATAGACGCTGACGCGGGCGCATACGGTTTTCCCTCGTTTCCGGCTCTTTCCGCATCCCTCTCCTCCATCGACTACAACGGAAACGGATGCCATCCCACGGATGGTACGATTGCAAACCTCATGTTCGCCTGCGGCGTCTCCGTTCGCATGCAATATTCTTCATCCGGATCAGGTGCCAGTTCTTGGGATGTGGCCCCTGCACTGTTGAACAAATTCGGCTATTCAATTGCGAATTGGCTGGATTCCGCTCACACTAACTTCTACCTGCTGCTGCAGGTCAATAACGCTAACGACCATCCTGCTATGCTCCGCATCACGGAGACAGGAACGCAGTATGGACATGCCCTCGTGTGCGACGGGTACAGGGACACCGATGGCACATACCACCTGAACTTCGGGTGGAACGGATCCGGCGACGGCTGGTATTCACTGCCCGACGGCATGCCATATGGATTCGACACAGTAGAGGGTGGTACCCTCAGTATCATGGCGTACTTGTCAACGAGGACTCCGACTCCAACGCCGACACCAGGCCCGAAGCTGGCCATCCTGAAGAAAGAAGGGACGGGTGACGTCAACCTCTACTATTACAGGAGCCTGGTTGACGGTGACCGGACGTACTGGGACGCGCACGCGAGGAACCCGTCCGCGTTAGCGCGTGACATGTGGATGGTACCGTCCGGCAACGACGCGGTCGGCATGACGAGGATACAGGGGCCGCAGCGCGACAGGCTCTTAGTGCTGAAGGAGGAGGGAGCCGGCGACATCAACCTTTATCTCTACAGGGGGCTGGCGGACGGCGACTGGACGTACTGGGACGCGTACGCGAGGAACCTCTCGCCCAGGGCGCGCGACATGTGGGTGATACCGGCGGGCAACGACGCCATAGGCATAGCGACAGTGGCTGACATGAACGAGGACGGCGACGATGACCTGGCGGTCCTCAAGAAAGAGGGCGCGGGCGACGTCAACCTCTATTACTACAACGCCCCGGTGGCCGGCGACTGGGTGTACTGGGACGCGCACGCGAGAAACCCCACTCCCCTGGCGCGCGACCTTTGGATAATGCCGGCGGGCAACGACGCCATCGGCCTGACGGACATAGGTATTGGCGCAGGGAGGGGCCTTGCCATCCTGAAGAAGGAGGGCGCCGGCGATGTGAACCTTTACGTGTACAACAACCTGGTGGAGGGCGACTGGAGTTACTGGGACTGTTTTGCACGGAATCCCTCTGCTCTCGCGCGGGACATGTGGCTGATGCCGGCGGGCAACGACGCAATAGGGCTGACCGCCATAGACGCCGACAACGACGGCAAGGAGGACCTGGCGATCCTTAAGAAGGAGGGTGCGGGGGACGTGAACCTGTACTACTACAACGCGCTGGCTCCGGGCGACTGGACGTACTGGGACGCCTTCGCGCGTAACCCGTCGGCCCTTGCCCGCGACCTGTGGATCATTCCTGTCGGGAACGACGCCATCGCCTTGACCGGCGTAGACATGGACTAGCCCCCTGCAGGGCCGTCATCTCCTTTTTTTCAAAAAGGGCTTGACTTATTTACGGGAGGAGATATCCTGTTAGTGTAGAAGTAACGGTACAACAATAATGAAAATTCTGCTCTCCCAGACAGGCGCGTCGCTATCGCTCGTAGTAGTGGTGTGCCTGTATCTCGTGATCTAACGAGATAGTGGGGGAGAGAAAACTCTTCAGGATTGAAACCCCGCTATCGGGAAGAGGTAGCGGGGATTTTTTATGAAAGCAGTCGAAAATGAATTTGCGGGCGAAGCAGGCTATTTTATAGTATGGTAAGCGAACCGGGTGAGCGGCGCTGATTACGGCCCTGAGTAATGGTCGTACAGGCTATTCTGCCGCAAGCGGGGTGGCCCGTAATCCGGATGCGAGGAGATGATATGAGAAGCGATAAAGTTAAAAAAGGTTTCGAGCGGGCTCCGCACCGCAGCCTTATGCGCGCGACGGGGCTGGATGACGAGGCTATAAGGAAGCCGCTCATCGCCGTCTGCAACTCGTACACAGACGTCATTCCCGGCCACGTTCACCTGCGCCGTGTCGCCGATATCGTCAAGGATGCCATAAGGGAGGCCGGGGGGACGCCCATCGAGTTCAACACCATCGGGATATGCGACGGCATAGCCATGGGGCATGCGGGCATGAAGTACTCGCTCGCAAGCCGGGAGCTTATAGCCGACAGCGTGGAGTCCATGGTCGAGGCCCATCAGTTCGACGGCATGGTCTGCATACCGAACTGCGACAAGATTATACCGGGAATGATCATGGGGGCGCTGCGCTGCAACATCCCGACGATTTTTGCCAGCGGCGGGCCGATGCGGGCGGGCAAAATGCCCGACGGAAGGGTCGTCGACCTGATCAGCGTCTTCGAGGGAGTCGGTGAATGCAAGGCGGGCAAGATCACCGGGGAAGAGCTCGAGGAGATAGAGCGCCATGCATGCCCCGGGCCGGGATCGTGTTCCGGTATGTTCACGGCCAACTCCATGAACTGCCTGACTGAGGCTATCGGTCTGGGATTGCCGGGGAACGGAACAATCCTTGCCGAGGACCCTGACAGGGAGGCCCTCTGGCGGGCGGCGGGCAAACGCATCGTGGAAATGGTCCGGGAAGACCTGAAGCCGCGCGACATAGTTACCAGGGAGTCCATCGACAACGCGTTCATCCTGGACATGGCCATGGGCGGGAGCACCAACACCGTGCTTCACACTCTCGCCATCGCTCACGACGCCGGCGTCGATTACGACCTGGAGCGGATAAACGAGCTTTCCAGGCGCACGCCCAACATATGCAGGGTCTCGCCCTCTTCTTCCTATCACATGGAGGACGTTGACCGCGCGGGCGGGGTCAGCGCGATACTGAAGGAAATAGGCAGGATACCCGGCCTTCTTCATGCGGAAGCGAGGACAGTCACGGGACGCACGCTGGGCGAAAACATAGCTTCTGCCGTGATCGGGGACGCCGAATGCATCCATACGATCGAAAACGCATACAGCAAAGAGGGCGGCCTCTTCATACTGAGGGGCAACCTGGCGCCGGACGGAGCCGTGGTGAAGACGGCGGGCGTCGGCGCCGGCATGCTCAGGCACAGCGGGCCGGCCGTCATCTTCGAGTCGCAGGAAGAGGCCTGCGAGGGAATTCTCGGAGGAAGGGTGAAATCCGGGGACGTCGTCGTGATACGCTACGAGGGCCCGAAGGGCGGGCCCGGGATGCAGGAGATGCTGGCCCCGACGAGCTACATAATGGGGCAGGGCCTCGGGGATAAGGTGGCCCTGATCACTGACGGGCGCTTCAGCGGCGGCACGCGCGGCGCCTGTATCGGGCACGTCTCGCCCGAGGCGGCGGAGGGCGGCCCGATCGGCCTCCTGCGCGACGGGGACACCGTCGAGATCGATATTCCGGGTCGGATAATCACCGTCCGGCTCTCCGATGAGGAGCTTGCGGACAGGAGAAAGTCGTGGAGGGTGCCCGAGCCCCGTTTCAGGACGGGGTGGCTCGCGCGGTACGCCAGGATGGCTACCAGCGCCAACACTGGAGCGATATTAAAGTAAACCGGAAATTACGAGAGTGATAGCCACAAAGACACTAAGGCACGAAGGAGAAATGGAGTTTATGAGATGATAGGGTCTTTGAAGAAACAGGGAAAAACACATGAAACTTGCTACTAGTTATTCTTTGTGCCTTTGTGACTTGGTGGCTTAATAGATCTGTAAAATGAGGTGAATAAGATGAAAGGTTGCGAAATTGTTATCGAGGCGCTGAAGAAAGAGAATGTCGACGTTATCTTCGGTTATCCGGGCGGCGCGATCATGGAAGTCTTCGATATCTTCTACCAATCGCCGATCAGGGTCATACTGACCCGGCACGAGCAGGCCGCCGCCCACGCGGCCGACGGCTACGCGAGGGCGAGCGGCAAGGTCGGCGTCTGCGTAGCCACGTCGGGGCCCGGAGCGACGAACCTGGTCACGGGAATAGCGACGGCGTACATGGACTCGATTCCGATAGTCGCGATAACCGGACAGGTCCCGACCGCCATGATCGGGAACGACGCTTTCCAGGAAGCCGACATCATCGGCATCACGCGTCCTATAACCAAGCACAATTTCCTTGTCAGGGACGTCGACGATCTCCCGAGGGTCATCAAGGAGGCGTTTTACATCGCCTCGTCCGGGCGTCCGGGCCCGGTCGTTATCGACCTCCCCAAGGACGTTCAGCAGGCTTCCACCGAGGAGAAGTGCCCGGACTCGGTCGAGATCAGGGGCTACAGGCCGACGTACAGGGGCCACATCAGGCAGATAAAGAAGGTCGCCGAGGCTATCGCGAAGGCGGAGAAGCCGGTCATATACGCGGGCGGAGGGGTTATCATTTCCGGTGCGCACAAGGAGCTCCGGGAGCTCGCGGAGAAGGCCGGCATTCCCGTCACGACGACGCTTCTGGGGATAGGGGGCTTTCCGGAGGACCACGAGCTGTCCCTGCAGATGCTCGGGATGCACGGGACCCGCTACGCCAACTACGCGATGGTCGAGACGGACCTGATCATCGCGATCGGCGCCCGCTTCGACGACAGGGTCACCGGGAAGCTCAGCGAGTTCGCGCCGAACGCAAGGATCGTCCACATAGACATCGATCCCACGGCGATAAGCAAGAACGTCGCGGTCGATGTCCCGGTCGTCGGCGACGTGAAGACGGTCCTGAAGGAGCTGAACAAGATCGTCGGGGAGAAGAGCCACCCCGCCTGGCTCGCGAAGATAAAGGAGTGGAAGAAGGAGTTCCCCCTGTCCTACGAGACGGGAGGGGGTATGATCAGGCCCCAGTTCGTCGTCGAGAAGATATGCGAGGTCGCCGGCGGGGACGCGGTCATAGCGACGGAGGTCGGCCAGAACCAGATGTGGGCGGCGCAGTTCTACACCTACACGCAACCGCGGAGCTTTCTATCCTCGGGCGGCCTGGGGACCATGGGCTACGGGTTCCCAGCGGCCATCGGCGCGCAGGTCGCGAGGCCTGAAGCCGTCGTCTTCGATATAGCGGGCGACGGGTCCATACAGATGAATATCCAGGAGCTGGCCACGGTCGTCATAAACGAGCTGCCCGTAAACATAGCAATCCTCAACAACCAGTTCCTGGGGATGGTCAGGCAGTGGCAGGAGCTCTTTTACGACAGGCGGTACGCTTCGACCTGCCTTGCCAGGAGGAAGGAGTGCCCGAAGATTTGCAACGAGCCCAAGCCCGGGTGCCCGGGCTATTCTCCGGACTTCGTCAAGGTGGCGGAGGCGTACGGGGCCCTCGGGCTGAGGGTCGAGAAGGAGAAGGATGTCGTCCCGGCATTGAAGGAGGCGATAGCCTCGCCTAAGCCGGTGGTTATCGACTTTGTCGTCGAGCGTGAGGAGAACGTCTTCCCCATGGTTCCGGCAGGAGCCTCACTGAGCCAGATGATGGGGGGGATGGCGTGACGACGGTTAAAAGTTAAAGGTTGAAAGTATAAAGTTAAAAGAAAAATAGATAAAGGCGGTACAAGATGAAACATACGATAAGCGCGCTGGTTGAGAACAGGGCAGGGGTCCTGGCGAGGATCGCCGGGCTCTTCAGCGGCAGGGGGTTCAATATCGACAGCCTTGCCGTCGGAGAGACCCTGGACCCGACGGTCTCCAGGATGACGATTGTCGTCAGGGGGGACGACAGGATCCTGGAGCAGGTCTGCAAGCAGTTGAACAAGCTCATCGACGTTGTGAAGGTCCTGGATTTTACCGGGAAGGAGTTCGTCGGGAGGGAGCTCTTGCTCATAAAGGTCTCCTGCACGGACGAGAACCGGCTGGACGTTGCCAGCGTCGTCGACATATTCCGCGGGAGGATCGTCGATTTGAACCCGAAATCGGCCACGGTCGAGATTACCGGCGACGAGGCGAAGATCGAGGGGTTCCTGAGGATGCTGAGGCCGTTCGGTATAAAGGAGGTTGTCAGGACGGGGCGCATAGCGATGGCCCGGCAGATTGAAAAAAAATAATTGTCCACGAATTACACTAATTAACACGAATTATAGAAAATGATAGGTAGAGGTTAAATTTAATTAGTGGAAATTCATGAAATTCGTGGATGCTATTTCTTTTAAATACTAAGAAAGAGATAAAGGAGGAGAAGATGGCGAAGGTATATTATGACAAAGACGCGGACATGTCGCTTCTCGAGGGAAAGACGGTCGCGATCATCGGCTACGGCAGCCAGGGGCACGCGCAGGCGCAGAACCTGAGGGACAACGGAATCGATGTCGTGGTCTCGGAGCTCGAGGGGACGGCGAACTACGAGGCAGCCGTAAAGGACGGGTTCAAGCCCGTTTCAGCCGGGGAGGCCGCCCAGAAGGCGCAGGTGGTCCAGATGCTGGCGCCTGACGAGGCGCAGGCCGCCATATTCAGGGAGTGCGTCAAGGAGAACCTGGAGGAGGGGGACACGCTTCTCTTCTCCCACGGGTTCAACATCCACTTCGGCCAGATTGTGCCGCCGGCCCACGTCGATGTCATCCTGGTCGCGCCGAAGGCGCCCGGCCACCTCCTGAGGAGGGTCTTCACCGACGGGAAAGGGGTCCCTAACCTGGTGGCCGTTTACCAGGACCACACGGGCAACGCCATGGGACTGGCGCTGGCATATTCGAAGGCCATCGGCGGGACGAGGGCCGGCGTTATAGAGACCACGTTCGCGGAGGAGACCGAGACGGACCTCTTCGGCGAGCAGGTGGTCCTCTGCGGGGGGCTCACGGAGCTAATCCGCGCCTCGTTCGACACCCTCGTAGAGGCGGGGTATCAGCCGGAGATCGCTTACTTCGAGTGCTGCCACGAGATGAAGCTCATAGTCGACCTCATATACGAGAAGGGCATACAGAACATGCGCTACTCGATCAGCGACACAGCCGAGTACGGCGATGTGACCAGGGGGAAGAGGATAATTACCTCCGAGACGAGAAAAGAGATGAAGCGGATACTGGAGGAGATCAAGAGCGGGGAGTTCGCCCGCGAGTGGATACTCGAGAACAAGGCGGGCAGGCCCGTCTACAAGGCCCTGGTGAAACAGGGGAAGGAACACCTTATCGAGAAAGTGGGCGCGAAGCTGAGATCGATGATGAGCTGGATCGGTTAGGTATGCGAAGCATTCGTAATCGTACTCGTAATCGTAATCGAAAGTGACATCGGCGATATGGAGATCGAGTACGAGTAAGAGTACGAGGAAGTAAAGAGGATTACGAGTAAGGGGAACAGCAAATGGCAAAGCCGCGGAAAATTATTATATTCGACACGACACTCAGGGACGGCGAGCAGTCGCCTGGGGCGAGCCTCAACCTCAGGGAGAAGGTCCAGATAGCGAAGCAGCTGGGCCGCCTGAGGGTCGACGTCATAGAGGCCGGGTTCCCCATAGCCTCGCCGGGCGACTTCGAGGCCGTGAGGGCCGTGGCCTCCGAGGTGAAGAAACCCGTCGTTGCCGCCCTCGCAAGGTGCTCCAGGAAGGACATAGACAGGGCGGCGGAGGCGCTGAAGCCGGCCGGTAAGCCGCGGATACACGTCTTCCTGGCCACGTCGAAGATCCACAGGGATTACAAGCTCCGGATGACGTCCGGCGAGGTTCTCAGGCGGGCCTCGTCTATGGTGAAGTACGCGAAGCGGTACGTCGATGACGTCGAGTTCTCCCCGGAGGACGCGTCCCGGACGGAGATAGAGTTCCTCGCGAAGGTCGTGGAGGCGGTGATAGCGTCGGGAGCCACGACGGTGAACATCCCTGACACGGTGGGCTACTCCACGCCGGAGGAGTTCGCCGGGGTGATACGGTACCTGAAGGAGAACGTCTCCAACATAGGAGAGGCCGTTCTGAGCGTCCACTGCCACAACGACCTCGGCCTCGCTGTGGCGAACTCGCTCGCGGCGGTGGTGGCAGGCGCCGAGCAGGTGGAGTGCACGATTAACGGCCTGGGGGAGAGGGCAGGCAACGCCTCGCTCGAGGAGATCGTGATGGCGCTGGCCACGAGGAGCGATATCTTCGGGTTCCGGACGTCCGTCAACACAAAGCAGATCACGAGGACGAGCAGGCTCGTCAGCCATCTCACCGGCATCGTCGTTCAGCCCAACAAGGCGATAGTGGGAGAAAACGCGTTCGCGCACGAAGCCGGCATTCACCAGGACGGCATTCTCAAGAAGAGAAAGACCTACGAGATCATGAAGCCGCAGGATATCGGCCTGGGCGAGAGCCGTCTTGTTCTCGGAAAGCACTCGGGCCGCCACGCCTTCAAGGAGCGGTTGAAACAGATGGGTTACGAGCTCAAGGAAGCCGAGGTCGAGAGGGCCTTCGGGCGGTTCAAGGAACTCGCGGACAAGAAGAAGGCCGTCTTCGACGAGGATATCGGCGCGATCATAGAGGACGAGATCTATGCCGGGCCGGAGAAGTACCGCCTGGAGTACATCAGCATCAGCAGCGGGAACCGGACCGTTCCGACCGCGACCGTTAGACTCCGGTGCGGCGACGATATCCTCCAGGACGCCGCCTGCGGAGACGGGCCGGTGGACGCGGCGCTGAAGACGATCGACAGGATCACCCGGGTGAGGGGGCGGCTCATCGATTACTCCTTGAGGTCCGTGACCGGCGGCAAGGACGCCATGGGCGAGGTGACGGTCCGCATCAATGTGGGCAGGGAGTGCGTCACCGGCAGGGGATCGAGCACGGACATAATAGAGGCCAGCGCCAAGGCATATCTGAACGGCATCAACAAGATCGTCTGGAGGAAGAAGAGGAGTGCGGGCAAGAAAGAAACCCCGAGCCTATGAGTGGAGTTTCCCAGGTTCAAGTATTTGATATGCACAACCGTTTGTTCGGAAAAAAGAAGAGAATTTATGCGAATTAATAGACGCGATTTCCCCTCTCCCCTCCCCCATTCCAGGGGGGAGGGTTAGGGTGGGGGGTAAATGTGCAACACCCCCTCATCCTAACTTTCTCCCCCTCGAGGGGGAGAAGGGAATTTCGTTTCGAAGATGAGGGAGAAACCCCGAGCCTATGAGTATTGACGGTCACACGCGAATATACGGCTTGATCGGTTTTCCGGTCTCGCATACCCGCTCCCCCGCGATGCTGAACGCCGCCTTCGATACGCTCGGCATGAACGCCGTCTACATCCCCTTCGAGGTGCATCCCGGGAGGCTCGCGGATGCGTTGAAGGGGCTGGCCGCCCTCGGCGCGAAAGGCTTCAACGTTACGGTCCCTCACAAGAGGGCTGTAATGGATTACTGTGATTCAGTCTCGGAGGAGGCCGCGGTAATAGGGGCGGTGAATACAGTTCTTGTGGACGGCGATAAGCTCAGGGGGGAGAACACGGACGGCAGGGGTTTCGTCAGGGCCCTCGAGCTCGACATGGGCTTCGAGTTCGAGGGGAAGACAGTCTTCATCATGGGGGCGGGCGGAGCCGGGCGCGCGGTCGGCGTGATGTCGGCCATACGGGGCGCGCAGGGGGTCCGGGTGGCGGACATAGACCGCGGGAGGGCCGTCGATCTCGCCGATACAATCAACTCGAAGCTGCGGCCGGGCATATGCCGGGTGGTGGAACCGGGGGTCGGCGAGCTCAGGACGGCGCTGGAGGACGTCCACCTCTTCGTGGACGCCACGCCGCTGGGCCTCAAGCCGGGGGACGATGCGAGCATAGATGTCGCATGGATCAACCCCGGCGCGCTGGTGTACGACCTGGTTTATAATCCCCCCGTGACCGGCCTTGTCTCCGCCGCCCGGGCGGCCGGCATGAGGGCGGAGAACGGGCTGGGGATGCTGCTTCACCAGGGCGCCATCGCGTTCGAGCTCTGGACCGGGGAAGAAGCCCCGATAGAGGTGATGAAAGGCGCCCTGGGGAAAGCATTAAGGCCGGCGTGATATAGGCCTGTCCCGGGTGAGCAAAGGGAGGATATCTCAATCTTAGTGATCGGGATCATAGCATTCGTTGCCGGCTCCATGATCGGGAGCTTCCTCAACGTCTGCATCTACCGGCTGCCGAGGGACGAATCGATCGTCAAGCCGGCCCGCTCCTACTGCCCGAAATGCCATGCCACCATCCGGTGGTATGATAACGTGCCGGTCCTGAGCTACCTCGTCCTGAAGGGGAGGTGCCGGCGCTGCGGGTGGCGCATACCCGCCCGTTACGTCGTAGTCGAGCTGCTGGCGGCGTCCCTCACGGCTTTTACCGTCGTCCGGTTTGCTGAGGAGGGGGGATGGGCCCTCACCGTCGTATATGTCGCCCTGGTCAACACCCTAATAGCCGTGACCTTCATAGACCTGGAGCATCTCATCATACCCAACGAGATATCCATACCGGGGATGTTCCTGGGGATCGCTGTCAGCGCGCTCTTGCCCTCCCTGCAGGCCGGCGGCATATTCTGCCTCGGGGGCAGGGCGGGGTCCCTTGCTTCCTCCGTCCTCGGCGCCGTTGCGGGCGGGGGAATTATATATTTTGTGGGAGTTGCGGGTAAGCTCGTTTTAAAGAAGGAGGCTATGGGGGGGGGCGACGTCAAGCTTATGGCGATGGTCGGGGCGTTCATCGGCTGGAGGCTGGTGCTTCTGTCAATATTCCTGGGGTCGCTCTTCGGGTCCATTATCGGTGTTATGTTCCTCGCCATGAGAAAGGCGGATATGCAGACGAGGATTCCATTCGGGCCGTATCTGGCCCTGGGGTCCCTGGTATCCCTCTTTTACGGCAACGCACTGTTCGCCTGGTACACCGGCTTGCTGTGCATCGCGATGTGAAAAGCGGGATGAAAGAAACAAGAAACAAGAAACAAGATACAAGATGCAGGATGGCCAGGTTTGCTTTCTTGTGCTTTAAGGGGAAAATCATCTGGTCTGGTTATTTGAATTTTAATTTAAATATTGTTTGGTTATTGTCTCTTGTATCTTGGTCATTTGTTACGCGGTAAGCGTAATCGCGTATAGCTTAAGCAATGTGAATGGGAGTATTATTACGATTAAGAGTAGGAGCGGGAGTAAGAGTCTAACAAGGGGGATGAGATGCTGAGGTACATGACGGCGGGCGAGTCTCACGGGAAGGAGCTTATCGCTATTCTCGACGGCATGGTCGCGGGAGTGGCCGTCGATGTTAAATTCATCAACGCGGATCTTCGCTTGCGGCAGGCGGGCTACGGCCGCGGCGGCAGGATGAAGATAGAGAGCGACCGGGCGGAGATCCTTTCGGGTGTTTACCGGGGCAGAACGATCGGCTCTCCCATAGCCATCCGGATCGGCAATAAGGATAAGACCTATTCCGGGATGGAGCCCGTTCACGTACCGAGGCCGGGTCACGCCGACCTGGCGGGGCTTATGAAGTACGGCCTCGATGACTGCAGATTTATCCTGGAGAGGGCCAGCGCGCGCGAGACGGCCGCCCGCGTTGCCGCAGGCGCGCTGTGCAAGCTATTTCTTAAACATGCGGGAGTTGATATCGCCAGCCATACGGTCGAAATAGGCGGCGTCGCGGTGGAGAGGGTTCCGCGCTCCGTTAAAGACATAAGGCGGCTGTGCGGGCGATCCAGCCTGAGGTGCGTGGACAGGGGCGCCGGCAGGAGGATGATCGCCGCGATAGACGGCGCACGGGAGAGGGGAGACACGGTCGGGGGCGTCTTCGAGGTCGTAGTGACGGGCGTCCCCCCGGGCCTGGGGAGCCACACGCAGTGGGACAGACGGCTGGACGGCCGCCTGGCCCGCGCCATCATGAGCATCCAGGCGGTGAAGGGCGTCGAGATCGGCCTGGGTTTCGAGTCGACCCGGCTGCCCGGCTCGAAGGTCCACGACGCGATACTTCCGGCCGGCGGGAGGTCATCGAACAACGCCGGCGGAATGGAGGGCGGCATCTCCAACGGCGAGGATATTGTCCTGAGGGGTGCCATGAAGCCCATCTCCACCCTCATCGAGCCGCTCGCGAGCGTGAACCTGAATACAGGAAAGGCGGCGGTGGCGCACGTGGAGCGCTCCGATATCTGCGCCGTCCCGGCCGCGGGCGTCGTGGCCGAGGCGGCGGTCGCCTTCGTCCTGGCGGCCTGCGTCATCGATAAGTTTGGCGGCGACCACGTCGACGAAACGCTCCGCAACCTCAAATCGTACCTCAGGGACGTCAGGAAACGGACCGGTTTCAAGGTGTAAGTTTAGATATGAATCGCATCCTAAAGGGTGCGGCTACCACTATAGTTTCGAATCTGAGTTCCTGCCTTTAAATTTTGAAAAATCGGTAGCCGCCCCGAAAGATTTCGGGGCGCACATTAATAAATTTGCGAGCAAAGCGAGCTAATTTATGAAAAAAAACATCGTACTCTTCGGCTTCATGGGGACGGGCAAGAGCAGCGTCGGCGGGATTCTCGCCGGGAAGTTCGGGATGGAGCTCTTCGAGATGGACGACGAGATAGAGCGGCGGGAATCTTCCTCTATAAATGATATATTCGAGAAGAAGGGCGAGGCCTACTTCAGGAAGTGCGAGCGGCGCCTGGTGAAGGAGCTCTCGGACAGGGAGGGCCTTGTCATATCCACCGGCGGCGGCGTCGTCCTCGACGGGGGGAATATCAGCGACCTCGGGCGCAACGGCGTCCTCATCTGCCTCGATGCGTCGCCCCGGTCCATCCTCGAGAGGACAGGGGAAGAGTGCTACAGGCCGCTCCTGCTCACACCTGACCCTTCGAAGAAGATAGAGGAGCTCCTGTCCTTCCGCAAGCCGTTCTACGATCTCATTCCCCACCACGTGCGGACCGACGGACTGAGCGTCGATGAGGTTGCGGGGAGGGTCCTCGGTATCCTGGAGCGGAGCGGCTGGCGGCGCGATGTCCGGGAAACCGGGGATGTCGATGGCTGACCGGAGACAGACAAAGAAGCCGCTTTTATCAAGAGTAAAGATTTGACCCCCTTTTTTTCAATTTTGATGCCGGCTTACAACGAGGGGAAGCACATCTATCAGAATATCCTGGAGACCAAGAGGGTGCTCGAGGGCTTGTCCGGGGACCACGAGATCGTGGTGGTTGACGACGGTAGCCGGGACGACACGTTATCGGAGATTAAAAGGGCCGCGCGGGAGATAGAAGGCGTAAAATATTTCAGCTACCCGGAAAACCGGGGCAAAGGATGGGCCTTGAAGAGGGCCTTTAAGCTCTCCTCCGGCGACACGGTTTTTTTTCTCGATTCCGACCTGGATATTCACCCCCGCCAGTTTCGCGCCCTGTTTCAGGTCCGGGAGCAGACACATGCCGACGTGGTCATCGGCTCCAAGCGCCATCCCCTTTCGACTCTCAGCTATCCTCTCTCGCGCAGGATAATAAGCAGCGCCTATTTTTTCCTGGTCAAGCTTCTCTTCGGTTTGCCCATCAGGGACACGCAGACGGGGATCAAGCTCTTCAGGCGCGAGGTGCTGGAAAATATCTTCCCCCGGATACTGGTTAAGAGGCATGCCCTCGACCTGGAGCTTCTGGTCAACGCCCACAACCTGGGTTTCAGGATAGCCGAGGCGCCGGTGGTGGTTGATTACAGGGGCAGATTCAGCCGGATCGGCCCGGCGTCCATCTGGACTATCTTTGTGGACACGCTGGCCATCTTTTACCGCATGAAAATCCTGAAGTATTACGACAGGCCGATAAATAAGTGTGCCGAGACTCCCCTCGTGTCCATCCTGATTTCTTTCAGGGAGCCCGGGCCCCTCCTGAGTGAGTGCCTGGCCAAAATAGGGGAGATGGATTACGGGAACTACGAGGTGATCCTCCTTCCCGATGAGGAGATGACGTGGGAAGGGGAGAAGGTCAGTGTCGTTCCAACCGGCCCCGTCGGCCCCCCTCGAAAAAGAGATATAGGTTCGTCACGGGCAAAAGGGGATATTCTTGCCTTTATAGATGACGACGCTTACCCCCAGGAGGACTGGCTGACGAACGGCGTCCGCCGTTTCTGCGACGACTCCATCGCCGCCGTGGGGGGCCCGGCGTCCACACCGCCGACGGATGATTTCCGGGAGCGGGCCGGAGGGAGGGTCCTCTCATGCTGGATGGTTGGAGGCGTACACATTTACCGATTCATACCGAAGATGCTCAAGGAGGTCGATGATTACCCCACGAGCAACCTCATGGTCAGAAGATCCGCGTTTGAGGCCGTGGGGGGGTTCGAGACGCCGTTCTGGCCGGGAGAGGACACGGTCTTATGCCTGAAAATTACCAGGCAGCTGGGAAAGAAAATCGTCTATGACCCGGACGTTCAGGTATGGCATCACCGCCGCCCGCTTTTCCGGGCGCACCTGGCCCAGATCGGCCGCTACGCGACTCATAGGGGCTATTTCGTGAAGAGGTTCCCGGAGACCTCCCGCCGCTTGAATTATTTCCTCCCCTCCCTCTGGACGCTTTTTCTCATCGTAGGCTGGCTGCCTCTTTCATTGTTTTCAGGCGGCTTAAAGCTTTATGCTGGTCTTGTTTTGCTCTATCTCCTGGCCGCTTGCATGACCGGCGCCAGAAGCCTAAATTTTAAGGCGACGCTGGTAGTGGCGGCGGGAATCGTGAGCACTCATATAGTCTACGGCCTGAACTTCATAAAGGGGCTGTTGCTGTCGAAGCTTCCCGAGGAGAAGAGGTAAGTATTCTGCCACCAAGACACTAAGTCACGAAATGAAAAATGGGGAAGAATTGAATGGATTTACGTAATTTTATAAGTCTTTAGCATCAACTAGCGCTTAAGGCATGGGATCGTATAATCTTTGTGCCTTGGTGCCTTTGTGGCTAAATTCTCGGTTAATTTCAAATGAAGATCCTTTTCTCTTATCCGCCCCTGGACACCTCGAAGGGGTATCCGACACTGGGGCAGAACCGCCAGTTCCAGTATTTCAGCGAGCCGACGTTTATCTATCCCGTTGTGCCTGCCCTCGCGGCCACGATGCTCCGCGACGCGGGCCACGAGGTCCTCTGGAACGACTGCATAGCCGAGGGGATCGGCAAAAAAGAATATCTTGAGCTCGTGAGGAAAGAAAAACCCGGCCTCATCGTTTTCGAGACCAAGACCCCCGTGATCAAAGAGCACTGGCGGCTTATCGATGAGATTAAAGGTCTGTCCTCCGGCGACTGGCATCCGGTCATCGCCCTGGTGGGCGACCATGTCACGGCCCTCCCGGAGGAATCTTTCGAGAACTCGATGGTCGACTTCGTCCTCACGGGAGGCGACTACGATTTTCTACTGCTCAACCTATGCGAAAATCTCGAAAGGGAGCATTCGTCATTCGTCATTCGTCATTCGTCATTGTTAGAGAGCGGCATTTGGTACCGTGAAAACGACCGGGTGAAGAATACCGGAGAATTTCGTCTGGATCATAATTTAGACGCGGCCCCTTTCATCGACCGGGATCTTACGAAATGGCGTCTATACGCTTATAAGAACGGGAATTACAGGCGCACGCCGGGAACGTACGTTATGAGCGGGCGGGACTGCTGGTGGGGAAGGTGCACTTTCTGCAGCTGGGCGCGGCTTTACCCGCGGTTCAGGGTCCGTTCGGCGAATAATGTTCTGAACGAAATCGGTGAGATCATGGAAGCCTTTCCGGTAAAGGAGATCATGGACGACACGGGAACGTTTCCGCGCGGGGAGTGGCTGGGAAAATTTTGCCGTGGTGTTATCGAGCGGGGATATCATCATAAGATAGGTTTCGACTGCAACTTCAGGTTCGGCGCGGCTTCCCGCGAGGACTACGACTTGATGAAGAAAGCCGGCTTCCGCTTATTGCTCTTCGGCCTGGAGAGCGCCAACCAGGCGACACTGAACAGGCTGAAAAAGGGTTTGACCGTGGAAGAGATTATAGATTCCTGCCGGATGGCCAGGGAGGCGGGATTATACCCTCACATTACAATCATGTTCGGCTACCCGTGGGAGACTTACGAGGAGGCCCGGAAGACGTTCGAACTGGGGAAATACCTTCTAAAGAAAGGATATGCTTATACCATGCAGGCCACCGTCGTCGTCCCGTACCCGGGAACACCCCTCTATGACGAGTGCCTCGAGAACGGCTGGCTGCTTACCTCCGACTGGTCCGATTTCGATATGAAAAGGCCCGTAATGAAGACCCTCTTTCCTGAGAGGGAGCTGATGAGGCTGGTGCGGGGCCTTTATTGCGTCGCTTTCGATCCCGTCTTTCTGGCCCGCAAGGTCCTGGGCATACGCGACAGGGACGACCTGAGATTTTTTCTCCGTGCCGGCAAAAAGGTCGTCGGTCATCTGAGGGATTTTTCCTGGAAGCAGACGCGCTGATCCATGAGATACAGGATAAGAAAATTTCTTAAAGATGATTTCCTGCGCCATACCGGAATAATGGTCGCGGGGACGGGCCTGGCCAATATATTCAACCTGCTTTATCAACTGGCCGTTGTCCGCCTCCTTTCCGTTGATGATTACGGAGTTCTGAACTCGCTTGTAGCACTGACGGTGATATTTTCACAGTTCAGCGCGACTTTCCGGCCGGCTTTGACCAGGTTCCTGGCAGAGTATTACGGGCGTGGTGAATCAGAGAGGGCCGGGCTGCTGTTAAGAAAGGCCGCCGTCCATCTGGGTTTGCTCTCGGCAATAATCCTGGTTGTGTTTGTCCTGGGCGCCGGACCTCTTGCCCGGTACCAGCAGATCGAAAGCCGCCTCTATATCTTATTGGTCGGGATACTGGTGGCCGTATCCACGATGGCGGTTATACCGGACGTCTTTCTGTGGGGCGCCCAGCGTTTTAAATACCTGGCCTGCCTCGGCGCCTCCTCGACCCTTGTGAAACTTGCGCTCGGCGTGGGATTGGTCTGGACCGGGTGGGGAGTGGTCGGGGCCCTGGCCGGTTATAACGCCTGTCCGTTATTCGTACTGATCGCGGGCATTGTTTTGATCCGTTTCACGGGAGTGGGTAGAGGAACAGGGAGTAAACAGGAACCCGGTGTTTCCATGGCGCCCGTTTACAGATATTGCATTCCCACGGCTCTGGCTCTCTTTTCATTCGCTATCCTCACGAACCTGGACGTTTTTCTGGTGAAGCACTTTTTCCAGCCCCGTGAAGCCGGTCTTTACTCCGTGGCCCAGATCGTCGGTAAAATAATTCTCTATCTGCCGGGGGCGGTATCGATCGTGGTATTCTCCAAGGCTGCTTCCGCCCGTGCCCGGGCGGCGGACAGCTTTCCCCTGTTGAAGAAAGGCCTGATTGCCGTCGGACTGATCAACGTGCTGGCAACCTCCGTCTGCGCCCTGGCCCCGGGAACTGTATTGAAGATGCTTACAGGCAAGACAGATCCGGAAAGCGTCCGGCTGGTTGTGTGGTTCGCCCTCGCCATGAGCCTCTACGCCCTGACCTGGCTCAATATTTTTTATAACCTGTCGGTCCACAACACCGCTTTCATCAAGTACCTGGTTATCATTGCCGCAGCGCAGGCGGCCGCGATTTATCTATATCATCCCGGCCTGATGAGCGTGCTCGGCTTCCTCAACATTTTTGCCTTTATCAGTTTTATCGTTACCCTCTACTTTTCATGGACGGATCGGAGGGATACATGAAACAGGCGGATGTCTCCGTGATTATCACCACCCGTGACGAAGAGAAGAATATCGCCGGTTGTTTGCGCTCGATCCGTAAGCAGACCTATCCCGGGGACAGGATCGAGATAATAGTCGTCGACAACAACTCAACGGATAAAACGAAAGAGATAGCGAAACGGTTCACACCGCTGGTATTCAACCACGGGCCGGAGCGGTCAGCCCAGAGGAACTTCGGGGCGAGGGAGGCCGGGGGTAAATACCTTCTATTCCTCGATGCGGATATGTGTCTTAACCCGGGGGTCGTCGGGGAATGCGTTCGCCTTTGCGGGAAAGATGGATATGCAGGCTTGTATATTCCGGAAAGAATAGTCGGTGAAGGATTCTGGATAAAAGTAAGAGATTTCGAAAGGAGTTTCTATGATGGTACCGTTATAGATTGTGTGAGATTTGTGACAGGGGCAATTTTTAATGAGGTTGAGGGTTTTGACGAGAACCTGACCGGCCCGGAAGACTGGGACTTTGACAAGAAAGTAAGAAATCTGGGAAGCGTTACAGTAATTAAATCAAAACTCAATCATGGCGAGGGGACCTTCGATAGAAAAAGGTATTTTGCAAAAAAGCGGTACTATTCCAGGAACATCGATGCTTACGAGAAAAAATGGGGCAAGGATGACAGCGATATAAAAAAACAGTTGGGCGCATATTACAGGTTCCTTGGAGTCTTTCTCGAGAGAGGAAAATATATTAAATTAGCCCTTCACCCAATACTGGCTTTAGGAATGTATTACTTGAGATTGAGGGTCGGCTTGGATTATATCCTGGGCGAGAGATGAAGAATATCCTGGAAGAGAAACCAACGGAAGAACTGCATGGCAGAACCCTGTTTAATTCAAGATTTATGTCTGACTCCGACGTAAGGAACAAGAAAATCCTGGATATCGGTTGTGGATTCGGCTGGTTTGAATTGAATGCCATTAAAAGGGGGGCGGCCTATATTGAGGGAATCGAATTAACCCGGGATGACCTGAAAACAGCAAAAAGATATATCAGGAATGCCGGGATATCCTTCCGGGTCGGCAATGCCATGGAATTGCCTTATAAAGACGGTAGTTTTGATACGGTTGTTTCCTGGGAAGTATTGGAGCACCTCCCCGAAAACAGTGAAGCAATAATGTTCAGAGAGGTGCGCCGCGTCCTTAAAGAAAGAGGCGTATTTTATTTATCCGTACCTAATGACTCCTTCTTTTGTAAACTTTTTGATCCCGCATGGTGGTTGATAGGACATAGACATTATTCAAAGAGCACTTTGGTATCTCTGGCAAAAAACCATGATTTTAAGATTGGAAAATTAGCCTTGAAAGGAGGCTGGTGGGAGATAATCAGTCTCTGGAATTTATATATTTCGAAATGGATATTCAGAAGGAAACCGTTTCTACAAGGTTTGATAAGTAAAAAGCAGGATGATGAGTATAAGAAAAAAGGAGGCTTCACAAATATATTTATCGAATATAAAAAGATTTAATCATATTTTAGGAGCTTGAAAGTAAATTCGGACATGGCTGTTATTGCCAGAGTTCATCGATTAAACTTAATTCCCTGTCAGCTGCTTTCTCCCAATCAAAATTTTGACTGATTTCTTCAGCCCGATTTCTTAAACGGGTGTATTCCTCGCGATCGTTTAATACCCGTAAGACTGTCCGGGCCATTAGCGCATGCTCTCCTTCGGGTACCATTATAATCCCACCATCAAAATTGACATGATAAGAAGGCAGGTCCCACGCCACTACAGGTAGTCCACAGGCCATAGCTTCTGCTATAGCTATACCGAATCCCTCCTCATGACTTGGAAATAGGAATATCCTGCCGGACTTTATTAAAGAGAAAGCCTGCTCTTTGTCCAGGTAGCCTAAGAGTAATATGTTCTTCTCGAGATGCTCCTGCTTAATACGTTCTTCCATTTTATATTTCAATTTTGTGTCTCCACTTCCGATTATAGCCAGCCTGGCCCTTGGTGATTTTTTGCAAACAATTTTCCAAATGTCGATTAATTCTAAAAGGCCCTTTGAAGGATGAAAGCGCCCCATAAAAATTCCTTCATAGCATTTCTTGTCGGGTTCGGCTAAGCTCTTGATGTAATCGTAACTGATGCCGGGGGGAGATACTTGCAGTTTGCTCTGATCGAATCCGCGTTGCATCAATTGTTGCTTCAGCAGAGAATTGTCAACGATGATCAGATCCGCCCACCTTTTTACGATGCACAAACTCAGCTTCTGGGCATAGTAAGGTATAATTCGCCTGGCTGGAATTATATGGAATGTCTTCTGGATCCACTTGATATCTTTATGCAGCAGCTTGAGGAATAAAGCCGGGATAACGTCCGGAAAAAAATCGGATGATACGTACAATGCATCTGCTTTTACAGACGGCAGGAGCGCTGAAAGGGCTTTTATCGTTCTCTTTAAATATGTCAAAACAGCATTTTCGAATTGCTGCTCTCTGGTTGTTAAGATATATTCGGCTTCGGGAATTCTTTCTTTGCACAGAATCATCCCTAGTTGAGAAGTTACGATCGTTAGGTGATAGTTATCCAATCTCCCGGCAATCTCGATAAAACACAGATCTCCACCACTCACTCCTTGAGTGTATGAATTCATCAGGGCGACTAGTCGTTTTTTTGACATCTCAACACGAATTGTTGATAAAATCCGCCTTTATCAGCCATGTCGATGCTGCAATTCGGGTAAAACTAAACGCATAACGATATTATTTTACCATAACACGGTATGAAGAAAACGATATCCGCTTTAAAATCCGTATTGAAACAAGAAGGCCTGTTTAAATTCATCTTCGTTGTTTGTGCCCGTCTTTCAGGGTTTTTCTATTTTAAGTACATTAAAGATGGCTATTTTGAAATGGGTAATGAGAAATACAAATATTTTTATCACTTATACAATGCCACTTTCAGAAAAGAAAGGGCTGTGGAAATTGCGATTGCTAAAATATTTTTGGAAAATTTCAAAGGGAAGGAAATATTAGAAGTAGGGAATGTCTTGAACTATTATACAAAATATCCTCACGATGTGATTGACAAGTATGAAAAAGGCGATGGCGTTATTAATGAAGGTATTGTTGGTTATGATCCAGGCAAAAAATACGACTTGATCATCAGCATTTCAACCCTGGAGCATATTGGTTGGGATGAAAGGCCCGTGGAGCATAACAAAGTTTTAAAGGCGTTAAAAAGCATGGAAAATTTATTAAATCCCGGTGGAGAAATGTTAGTTACCGTTCCGTTGGGATACAATTCGGACATAGATAATTTAATAAACGAAAAGAAACTTAACTTCACGAAAAGTTATTTCCTCAAGAAGATTTCCAAAGACAATAAATGGCAGGAAGTAGCTTATGAAAAGGTCAAGGACCCAAAATACGATTTCAAATTTTCGAGAGCTAATGAAATATTTATAGGGATATTCAAAAATAATCCAATTAAATGAACAGGGATCACATATTCTGCTTGCTGCTGGTTATCTTCATTGTCGCCTTTACCATTCTATTTTCGGCTGTTGCCTATGTAAAATATCAATCCTTCTCCTTCCATGACATCGACCTCGCGCTGTTGAATCAGGCAACGTGGAATACCGCGAGGGGAAATCTGGTCAGTCATTCTCCGGGCGAAGCGACTATCTTTAATGGCGGTCACGTATTTTTAGTCTTGTTTATAATAGTGCCTCTTTACGCGTTTTTCAGCAGCCCCATGACTCTTCTTTTTCTTCAGTCGATGGCCCTGGCTCTGGGTGCCTGGCCGGTCTATCTCATGGCGAGAGATCTGCTGAAGCCTTCCGGAGGCCTTATTTTCGCATTCTGCTACCTGATCTATCCTGCCCTTAATTACGTGAGTTTGTTCGAGTTTCATCCTGTCGCCTTCTCCACACCGCTGCTTCTGTTCATGTTTCTCTTTTACATCAGGAGGAAGTGGGGGTTGTTTCTTCTTTTCATGGTTTTGTCCCTGTCCTGCCGGGAGGACGTCGCAATACCCGTTATTGCGGTGGGAATTTTTTGCTTGATACAGGCATGCTGCAAACCGCGGGGCCTGCGGGCGGTGCAATTGAAATGGGGACTGGTTCCTTTGCTTTCCGGCATAATCTGGTTTATCGTCTGCATAAAATTTATTCAGCCCCGTTTCAGCTTGCCCCAAATAATGACCGCCACCGGCGGCTCCGTGATGCTTGGTTTCTATAGCTGGCTGGGGAACTCTCCCGGAGAGATCTGTCATACTCTTGTATTTCATCCGGGCAAGGTGCTGCGGGGAGTTTTAATTGCACCCAAGCTCGTATATTTTAAGGATTTATTCCTGCCGCTGGCCTTCGTCTCCATTTTTTCTCCTTCCGGATTGCTCATGGCTTTGATCTCCCTTTCCGAGGGCCTGCTCTCCCAGCGCTTCACGCATTATTCGATCCGTTACCAGTACACCTCGATCATCACTCCTTTCGTGTTTATATCCGCCGTCTACGGCGTCAGAAACATTCTTCGATGGAAGCCGATGGAAGGGAAGGAGAAGTATATCTTCGCTGTCATTCTGCTTTTCTCCATTCTCTCTGCCATGACTCTCGGACCCCTGCTCAAGCTGCCGGAGGGGTTGAAGCTGTGGAGGGTTACGTATGAGGATAAAATAAGGGCGAGGCTGGTGGATGGAATCCCCCCGCGGGCGCCGGTGATAGCGACCTTTGAATTCACCCCGAAGCTATCCATGCGTCCCCGGCTGTTCTATTTCTATCACGTGTACGCGGTATCGCGGCATCCTGATTTCGGTGTGAATGTCTCCGCCGCGCAGGAGGCGTCGCGCTACGCCTTGATAGATTTCAACGACCCTCTCACCTTCTATGATTTCTACACACCGGGGGGGGACAGGGATGTTTATGCTTTTTTATCCGGGGGCGGCTGGGAGCTGGTTGAGACAATAAATTCCATGGCCCTTTTCAAGAAAGGCCGTGAAGCTGAATTGGGTTTGATCGGCAAGGGTGATTCCGGGAAGATAGAGCATCCTCTGAATGTTACGCTTCTGCCACAACTGAAATTATCCGGGTATTCGCTCATTCCGGCGGAGGTGCTTGGAGCAAAAGTTGTTGAGATGGCTGTGTATTTCCGGTGCCTGGACAGGATACCTGCGGATTTCTTGCCCGGCGCCCGTTTCACAAGCCGTAAGGACCCGGCTTTTTCCTTTAAGCAGGAATTCTTCGCGCCGTACAGGATATATCCCTCTTCCCGCTGGCGGCCGGGTGAGACGGTGAAGCAGAAGTGCAACATCTTGATTCCGGAAGGTGCCCCTTCCGGCGCGTACGATCTGACACTGGCTCTCCTGGCTCAAAAGGGAACGGGATTTGAAGGAAGCGTCATATATAGAGCTGCCGGCGCCCTCTTTCTTCCTTAGACGCTAAAAGGCAATGAGGACGAAAAAACGTGTGATCGATCGCCGCCTACCGGCTGCCGGACACACCTGTGTTGGCGCGCCGCCGTGCTTTATCAATTCAGTCGTCTCCAGGATCTTGCCGGTCGCTTTTCTGCTCTTTTCTACTTTGTGGACATCGCCGCCGGAGGCAGCGCCGGCGACCTCCTGGAACTTTGAAAGACCGGGGCAGTTCGGGGGGTGGGAAGGTGAGGGTATAGAGGCGAGCATGATCCGGGGCGGAACATTCCGGGTTTTTGGGGTGGAAGAGTTAAAACTGGTGTCCCCGCGGGGTTTGAGCATACCGGTTGAGGAAAATCCATACCTGAGAATACGTCTTCGGTGTCTGTCGCCGCGTTACATGCGGGTTTTCTGGCAAGGCAGTGAAGGAAAACCGATACTGTCCCCCCGTGTGATTCAAACCCCTTTCGATAAAAAACATTTTCATACGTACTGGATTCCTTTGGCCAAGCCGCCGGAGCAAAAAGGAAAGGTTGAGCGGGTTGGCTTGTTCTTTGGAGGAAGGCCTGGTTGGGTGGAAATAGATTCACTGGCTGTCTGTCCGTTTTCGCTGAAGGAGTATATGCGGGACCAGTGGCAGGAATTTTGCCTGCCAAGGCCCTTAAACCCGGCGACAATAAACTTTTTGCAAAGCCCCTGGCTTTTCAATAAGCCTTTCGCAAGCTGGTTAAATATAATAGCTGCCCTGATCATTATCCTCGGGGCGATTTTTTATTTTACAGCGGGGGATAAGAAAAAAATAAAAATTGTATCCAGTATCGGGTTTACCATGCTCGTGCTCTGGATTATCTATGATATTCGTGAGACGTACAGCCAGTATCAAATGGTGGAGGAGGTTTACCGGTCGTATGTGAGGCCGCCCCCCGGGGAAAAGACCTTTCCGGCTTTGGGTGATTTTTACGGTTTTATCGATCTGTGCCGGGAGAAGATTCCACAGGACAGCCAGTATCATTTTTACCCGTACCCGGACTGGCCTTACGATTGCCGCATCCATTACTTCCTCTATCCGCGGCGCATCACGTCGGCCACGTGGGTGAATGTCATCGAGGGAGATGATATTCCCTACCACGTTGTCTACAGGAACCCGGGAGTGCGGCACGACGCCGCGAGCGGGCGCCTGCGGCGCGGTGACTCCTATATATCGCGCCCGGGCCGGATCGTGGGTCTTTTCGACGAGGACTCCTTCATCTTCCTGGAGGACCGATGACGCCTCTCACTCTCCTGAAGATCCTCGCGGCGTACCTCGTGCCCACCTTGATGGGCCTGGTGCTCCTGAGCTGGCTGGAGAGGGGCCGACAGAAGCTGGGCGGCCTGGAAAAAGCGGCCCTGGCTTTCGCCCTGGGTATCGGGATCGTGAGCTTCTACCTGTTTTACGTGGGGCTGCTGGGGATCCGCTTCAGCTTTCCGGTCGTGACGGCCGTTTTCTGGCCCTTTCTCATCGGGGGAGTCTATATGGCGGTAAGGGGCGGCTCCGGCCGCATCCTCCGTTTTTCCCGCCCCCGAATTCTCTCCCGGAAGGGCGCCCCGTCCGTTGTCCTTGTTGTTGTCCTTGCCGCGCTCCTCCTCTGGAAATTCTCCTGCGCCTGCTTCATCGCGCTCAGCGTCCCGACGTATTTCGATGACAGCGTCTCCTTCTGGAACCACAAGGCCAAGGTCTACTACGAGCAGAGGGGCATCGTCAGGGAGGCGGAACACCCGGATTTCTTCGGAGGGCCTCACCCGTACTATCCCAACGGAATCCCCCTCTTCAAGTGCTGGGTGGCGGTGTGGGCGGGTGAGTGGCGCGAGCAGCCGGTCAACCTCGTTAACCCCGTGTTCTGGCTGTGCCTGGGTGCACTCTTCTATTCCGGCCTCAGGAGACACGCGTCCGCCCTCGTCTCGTTCGCGGCCGCGTATATGCTCTTGAGCGTTCCCCTTCTCGCCTTCCATGCCGGCTTCGCGTATATGGACCTTGCCGTGGGCTTCTATTTTCTGGGAGGTGTCGTCTACCTCTATCGCTGGATAGGGGAGGGGGACCGGTTCTCTTTAATAATCTCGGCCCTTCTGCTGGGAGTGGGGCTTTCGGTCAAGGAGGAGATGGTGCCCCTCTTCTGGGCGTCTGCCGTGCCGGTAATGGTACTCCGTTTATTCACCTCGAAATTAAAACCGGGGCGGCTGATCGGAACAGCGGCGCTCTTCCTCTGCCTTGCCGTCGGCCCCAATCTCCCCTGGTTCATCGCGAAGGTTTACTACGGCCTGCAGTTCAGCCTGGGGCCCGAGTACATCCGCTTCCAGTTCCATCCCGGGTTCATCGGGCCGCTCGCCTACTCCTTCTTCGACTCCGGCAACTACAATATCGCATGGACGCTCTTCTTCGCCGCCCTGCTCGCCTCTCTCCGCCTTGCGGCCGGAAGGCCCCTGAAATACCTGCTAATGATAATTCTCCTGGCTCTGGCCGTGACGCTGGGGGCCTTCATTTTCACGCCCCTCTTCGCGTTCCTCGCGAACGGGATGACATTCAATCGTTCCATGCTGGCGATACTGCCCGCGCTTCTCTTCTACTCGGTCCTGGCGTACAGCGGCCTGGCGGGTGAAGCCGCGCGCGCGGATGCCGGAGGGCGGGAAAGATGAAAAGGCCGTCCGCGCGTCTCTCTCTGACGGCGACCTTCCTCGTCCTGACGGTCGGCTACGCCCTGTTCGTCTATTTCTACCTCATACGGCCCCAGGGCCCCTTCGCGTGGGACGAGGCGCACCACTCCTTCTTCAGCTTTGTCATCGCGAAAAGTCTTCTCAATGGAGACTGGAACGGTTTTCTCCGCTGGACAAATGCCCAGCTCTACTGGCCTTTCCTTCACTCCTGGGGTACCGCTCCCTTCCTTCTTGTATGTGGATTCACCTATGCGTCTGCCCGGTGCGCGAGCCTCTTCTTCGGCACGCTCTCCCTCCTCCTCCTCTACCGGATAGCCTCGCGCCTCTACCCGGGAAAGGGCCCGGCGACGGGCCTCCTCGCCGGTCTCCTCGCGCTCCTCTGTCCCATGTTCCTTTACCTGTCCTCCGCGGCCATGATCGAGGACCTGGGTCTCTTTCTCACGCTCGTTCTCGTCCTGCTCCAGTTCAGAACATGGGAGTCGAAAAGAGTCAGCCTGGACTTCTTCTCGGGCTTCGTCCTGGGGCTCCTCTATTTAAGCAAATACATTTACGCGATATTCTTCGGGACGGCGCTCCTGTTCTTCTGGCTGAGCGCCCTCCTCTTCCGTGAGGGGATGCCCGATCGGAGAACACTCCCCGGGAAGATCGCCTTCACCGCCCTGGGATTTCTCATACCATTCGGTCTCTGGATGGCCGTTCCCCCTTCGTTCGCTAAACTCAACGTGGTCCTCTACCGACTGGGGGACACCCCGGCCTTCAACCCCTTCCACCTGGAGCCCCTCGAGAGCCGCCTCTTTTACCTGCGGGCCCTCCTCTACGCCTATACCTTTTCTCCAGGGATCTTCCTCCTCTACGGGTGCGGGATAGCATACGGGCTCGCGCGGTGGAGGCAGCCGCGGCCACGTTTTCTTCTCCTTCTCTTCCTCGCGATCTTCGTCTCCATGTCCTGCATACGCAACGGGCAGGAGCGCTTTATCTTCACCGCCGCGCCGGCCCTCTTTCTCCTGACGGCGGGATTCATCACCTGGCTGTGGAGCGCGATACGCGTCCGGTGGCGCTGGTTCTTCTCTGCCGTCCTCGCCCTCCTCGTCCTCGGAGATCTTCATAAGATGCCCGCCTACATAAGGGAAATCGGAAGCATGTCGGTTCACGGCTACACGTTCAGTACGAACAGGGGCATTCGCCCCACTACCCTCTTCGGCCTGGCCTCCTACCCGGGCTTTCTCCGCTATCCCCGGACCTTCTATAACCCCGATGCCCTCGTCGCGCCCGCTCGCGACACGTGCGACCTCGTCGGCTTCGTCTTCGAGAACACCGACCCCCGCCAGCCCCTCTGCGTGCCTTTCTACCTCGGCACCCTCTCCCCCCACCTCTGGCAGTGGCATGCGATCCAGGAAAATCGCCTCCTGTTCATCGAATGGCACCCGGCATCCCGCTCCCTCGTCACCCTTACGGTGGAGAAGGACTCACCCTACTACACGCTCGGAAACAAGAGAATGATAGACGGCAGGAACGCCGACTGGAGCGCCTACGTGGAGGGATTGGAGGCGGGGGGACTGGTGAAGCCCTTACAGGAGAAGCACTTTCCCGATATGGGACTTTCCGTGAAGATCTACGAGCGCGCATGCCCGTCAGGCGATGCTGCTTGGCGCTCCCTGCATTTCCCATAGCCGGGGACACCTTTCATAACATCCTTATTCCCAGTCTATTGCAAATAAATTCGCCCTTGAGACGCCGTGGCCGGGAATACACTACGATTTATTTATTTATAATATACTGCCTTGAAATAAGTTAGGAAAGGTGTCCCTTATTGCTCCTCGATCCTTTGCTTCGTTTCCAGGAGGTCCCGGTAGCGGTTCGGCACGATCCACGTCCCGTTCGAGTGCTCGGAGAGGAGATTTTCTTCCGGGTATACACGCAATCCCTGGTCTATCCACTTCAGGGCCAGGTCGTGGTTGCCGCGGCTGGACTCGTACTTGGCCCGCTCCTTCAGCATGTACATGTAGGCATGGCGTATCGCGTCGGCGTCCTTGTGGGGATAGGTGAGTTCCCGGTAGGAGAGCTCCCTGTAGGGGAGCTCTCCCGGGCGTTTATTCGGCCCGTACAGCCGCCAGGCCAGCCCCTCGGGGATGCGCATTAATCCCGGGTGAAAAAGCGGGTTGTGATTCGGGTCGAACTCGGAGGTTATGTAGATCGGCCTCCCATCGAAGTTGTGTGAGACGATGCTGGAGAGCATCTGGAAGTATTTCCGGTCGAGGAGCCCGTGGTCCTTCGCCTCCCCGCTCTCTATTTTCCCCAGGTACAGCAGGTAATTCTCTATAGAGGGCGCTGATTTTTCGTAAATCTCCGGGTGGCTGTACTGTAACTGTTTCGCGAACCAGCCCTTCCGGAGGCCGTGGTTGGGGAGGACGATAACGTCGGTACGGAAACCCTCGACGTTCTGGTAGTAGTAGATGGGGTGGATGAGTATCTGGCAGTCGAGGGCGAAGAGTATGGCGTTTGGCTCTATGGTGCTGAAGAGGTTGCGGACGTAATCCTCGACGAAGTAGTTGTGCTTCTTGTCCACCGCGCGGTAGTTGATGAAAAGGGCGGGGAGGGTCAGCAACGGCACGAGGACCAGTACATGCAGTAACGCGCGGCGTTTTCTCATAATGAAATCAAAAAAGCGGCACAGCCCCAACGAAGCATAAACAGCCAGGCAGATGTAGCCGGGGTTGTAGTAAAAGATGTTATCGCCCACGTTGTAAGTGGCGGCGTACAGGATTGTCGGTATGAAAGCGGCCAGGACGAAGTAGAAGTATTTCTTCGAACGCCGGTAGAGCGAAAAGATGCCCCAGAGCATGAAGGGAACGGGAACGTATCCGATCCTGCGGGGGACCCTGGCGAAGAAAGCGGCCAAGGTCTCTCCCTCGCTCTGATGGGTGAAAAGTCGGTGCCGGAAATCGGTGACCGTGAGATTGTCCCACAGTGCTTTTATGCTTGTCGGCTCCCCCCACATTACAGCCGGCCTGGCCGCCGCCCGGATCGGAAGATACATGTAAAAGGAGAAGCCGATTAGAAGAGGGAGCATGACCAGTATGATTTTTCCGATGGGCGTTTTCTGCTTGATGTATTTGCACAGAAAAAGAAGGGCGAACGCCGGAAGCAGCGCACCCGTTGTAAGGTGGTTGGCGAAGCTCAATCCCAGTACCAGGAAGAATAGGAGGCCGGACAGGCTCTCCTTCTTGCCGCCTTTATCGGCGGCGTACCGCACCGCCAGGAGGAAGAGAAGAACGGTGAAGCAAGCATGAAGGGAGTACACCTCGAGCGTGGTCCCCGTCTCCCAGAAGACGGCTGACCAGGCCAGGATGAGGCCGCCGGTCCCGGCCGCGAGCCATGCGAATTTTTCGCCCGATCCATTTATATCCTCCGGAACTTCCGCCTCCCGATGCGAAATACCTTCCCGCGACAATATCCCGAGGAAAGTCTTTATGAAGAGAACGAACAGGCCTGCTGCAAGGGCGGCGAAGAAGGCGCTCATGATGTTCAGCCTGCCGATAACGGAGGGCGTGATGGGGAGCCGTGAGACAATGTGGCCGAGCAGTGTGAAGAGGGGGTAGCCTGTGGGGTGCGCTATTCCCAGCGTGTGCGCCACTGCCGCGAGCTCGCCGCTGTCGATGAAGTCGACCGTGGGCGTTAGCGTGAAGAGGTACGTCCCGAAGGCGATGAGAAACACGAACACAGGTATTGCTTTATACCGTTTCATATGAGTTATATGAGTTGGCTCTCTTCCATAATTGTGTGTGTATGTATGGAACCAATTAACCCCAGCAGATAAGAAAGACAACTGCCACTAAGGCACGAAGGTTAAATACAGTTTCTAGGAGTGTGTCCGAGTAATAGCAATTTGAGCTGTCATCGCAGTCATTGCGAGGAGCCCTTCGGCTTCGCTCAGGATAAACTCCGCGACGAAGCAATCTCAGCTCCTTGCAGTAGAACACGTTCTGTTTAAGGCAGAGATTGCTTCGCCCCTCCGGGGCTCGCAATGACACGTTTAGGGATTTCTCGGACACACTCCTAGTTTCTTGTTTCTCGTACATAGCATTACTTATCAAGCAACTGGCAACTAGTAACTATAAACCGCTTTTTTGTGCCTCTTTGTAGCCATTGTCCCTTTTGTAATTTTCGTGCCTTTTGAGCCTCTTTGTGGCCATTGTCCCTTTCGTTTTTCATATTCGGGCTCTGGGGCTCTCAGGAGGGTGAGGTTGTGACGGGCCCGCGCGTAATGCGGGTCCAGCATCAGAACTCTCTCGAAAGCGGCGATTGCCTCGCTTCTGTTGCCGACGCGTTTCCACGCGAGGCCCAGGTTGAAGAACGAGTCCGCGTCACGCGGGTCGAGCTCCGTCGCCTTCCTGAAATATCTTATCCCTTCCTCCTCCTTCCCCTGGTTGAGGCAAATGATTCCCAGTTGGGTGTAGGTGTCGGGATAGGCGGGGTTCACCTCTATGGCCTTCCGGCAGGCATCGAAGGCTTCGTCGAACTTCCCTTCAGTCGTCAAGCCGGCGGCTGCGTTGTTATAGCTTCTGAGCATAAAAAGCTCGATTATACGGGACTGAGGGTACCTGGCGTAAGCCTGGCGCGTCAAACCCACCGCATCGTCCCAGAGAGCCGTATAGGTGACCGTCTTCCAGACGAGAAATACGATCCAGGCGAGGCCAAGCACAGCGACCGGACACCGGAAGCGCGGCGACCGCAGGCTGCCTGTGATGAGCCATGCTATTCCGAGAAGGAGCGGCAGGCTCGCGAGCTGCACGTACCGGTCCGCCAGGACGGTGGCGCCCGAGCGGACCAGCCCTCCGGCCGGCAGGAGCATGACGATGGAGATAAGAACCCCCGTGAAAAACGCGGGATGCTCTTTTTTCATCTTCGCCGCCACCACAACCAGGCCGGTTATCACTACCCAGGAAAAGATTATAAAGCCGGGATCGCCGGTAGATTCCATGGGGTAAATTGGGGCCAGATGCAGGGGGAAGACGGTTTTGTACAGGTAAAACACGAGGGCCGCTGGAAATTCCAGCCCGTTTAGCATAAGCGAGGACAGGTCCATGGGATGTAAGGTCTGGACGTTGTGACGGATCTGCCCCGTTACGACCGCAGTCAACAGCGCGATGAGCACAAAAGGCGCCTTTTCAACCAGGAGCTTTGTTGCGGGCACCTCTTTAAACCGGTTAAGCGGATAATAATCCAGCAAAATCAGGCCCAACGGCAGCGATACCGCCATGGCCTGCGACAGGCTTGCGCAAAGCGCGAAGAGAACCGCCAGTACGTACCACCCGATCGATTCCGACCGGAGCCACTTGGTATATATCAGTACGCATAGAAGGTAAAAGAACGCGCCCAGCTGGTAGTCCCTCGTGGTGACCCAGGCCACCACCTGCACCTTCAGGGGGTGAATGCCGAAAAGAAGGGCGGTCAGGCCGGCCACGAAAATCCGCCGCTTGAACGGGTATCGGGCTTGATCCATGAGGCGCTCCACCAGGACGAAAACGAGGGCGGTACTGAACAAGAAGATCAGATAGCTTGTCAGATGGTGGCCGAGCGCGTTGTTCCCCCATAGCGTGTAGTCCAGGGAATTGCTCAATGAGCGGAACGGCGTGTATTCCGCCTCGACTACCCTGGTGAAGGCCCTGCCGGCGAGCTCGAGCGAGATGGATGATTGAAATGGGTTCCGGTAAACATGGATCAGGTCCCAGAAGGAGTTGAACCCCAGGAAGAGGCACCCCGAGTGGACGAGGGCGGTGGTAGCGATCACGGCGAAGAGCACCAGGTACCTGATTTTCCTTTCACTCATTGCCGTTCCTCTGCCACGAAATTTTTTCCAGCTAAATGGGTTATGTGAGTTTGATGTGTTGCGGGCTCAGAAATAAAATATCATCAACGAATTATTATTAGGACGCAGATCTATTGGATTATATCGATTATCATGATTCAGAGTTACCATCTGCCTGTATCTCTATAATCTGCGTTCTTCCTTTGTGTCTGAATTATGTGCATTCCTTTCTGAGATTCTTGGAGATTTCTCACCTGTACGCCTTATTGTACCAAGACGGCGGATTCATTGTGCCTCGTCACCTGCGGCGCAGGCTCCCTGATCGACGGGAAAGCCCAGCTCCAGCGCCCGGCGGCTGTGGCGGTCAGCCTCATCGTGACGGTCTGCGTCGCTGTACAGCAGGGCGAGCTGGCGGTGGGCCGGCCCGTAGTCGGGGTTCAGCTGTAACACCCTATCGAAGGCCGACGCGGCCTCTCCGTCCCTCCCCGTCATCCGGCAGGCGAGGCCCAGGTTGAAAAAGGCGTCGGCATCGAGCGGGTTGAGCTCGGCCGCCTTACTGAAGTGTTCTAGCGCTTCATCCGACTTCCCCGTATTGACGTAGAGGACTCCAAGATTGCAGTACGCGTTTGCGTAACTGGGATTGAGCTCGGTTGCTTTTACAAAGAGGTTTTGCGCCTCGTCGTTTCGGCCCATGGTGTAATAAACGTGGCCCAGGTTGTTGTATGCTTCAGGGTAACGGGGATCGATCTCGATAGCTTTTTTGAAGCGGGCCATTCCCTCGTCTATCCTTCCCGACTCGAAATATTTTATGCCCAGGTTGTTGTGAATGCGCGCGCTTCCGGGGGAGTATTTCAACGTCCTCTCGAAAAACGTGAGGGGATCCTTGAAGTAGCTGTTCTGCCTTATGGTCGATGCGCCGTAGAAGACGGCCAGGCCCGCCATGCATATTACGGAGACCGTTCTCAGCCCCCGCGCGCGATAAAGGGAGCAGAGGCCGTATGACAGAAGTAGGAAGAGCCCTATCGAGGGGACGTACAGCCAGTGCTCGGCCATGTACGCCGCAATGGGGTAAATGCCGGAGACCGGCAAGAGCGAGATGAAAAACCATAAAATTGAAAAAATGACCAGCGTGCCTCCCCCTGTGCCGGTTGTCTCTCCGCGTGGTGCAGCACGCCGCTTGACGGCGAGCAGGAGACACGTGACGAAGGCGAATGTCACGATCACGATGCCCGCGATTGCCCTTCCGTCGTGGAAACGGAACAGCTGTGGTCCGTACTCCTGGTGCAGGTCGAACGGCAACAGAATGAGGCGGCAGTACCCGGCTATGGCTGCGAAGAAGCCCGGCGTCCTTTGCGAAAGGGTGGTGGGGGCTGCGGCCGGGTCCATAAAATACAACCTGAGTAGAATGTAGGCGCCCGCTATGGCCGCTATTGGAAGAAACGGCTTGATCCGGAGCTTTCTCTTAAAGGTTAAATGGTAGAGAAGGAGCAGTGCCGGGAGGACGATGCAGTTTTCCCGTGATAGAACGGCGCATATATAAGTCGCGATAATCAGGATGTACGTGGTCGCGCCCCCGCGATCGAGATACTTTATATAGAGGATGAAGCAGGCAAGCATGAAGAAGGCGCAGAGGGAATCGGGCCGGCCGGATATGTAGGCCACGGTCTCGGTGGTAATGGGATGGATAACGTACAGGAGCCCTGTGAGAAAGGAGAGAAGCCTGTCCCGGAAGAGGAGCTCGACCAGGAAGTAAACGCTTAAAGCCGTAAGGACGTGATACAGGATATTCGCGAGGTGGTAGCCCCTTGCGTCCAGCCCCCAGAGGGTGTGATCGATAAGGTAGGTGAAAATAGTCAGGGGGCGGTAGTAGTGGTATCTTTCCCCCGATCCCGCCGCCACGTCACGGGTGAAGATCTCCGGCAGGTGGGACCAGCTTCTCAGGTAAACGTTGTTCTTGATGAAGTGGATGTCGTCCCAGAGAAACTCGCCGCCAAGGGAGTTAAGGTAGACGGCGAACCCGGCGATGATGATGAGAACCAGTGCCGTAACGGCAGCCGGCTTATCGCGTCCCGGTATATTCATGAATTACAGGATGCTATTTTTTACCGGCATTTTGCAATGCCTGATTGAGGTTCGCTCGCGCCTCGGCGAAGTCGGGCCGGAGTCTCAGCGCCTCCGAGAAGTGCTCGACGGCCTCATCAAGCTTTCCCTGCCTGGCGAGGGTGACGCCCAGGGCGTTGTGGGCCATATAGAGGTTGAAATACGCCCCCTCGTTGCCGGGCTCAAGGCAGAGCGCCTTCGCGAAGTGCCCGATGGCCTCCGCCAGTCGCCCCTGTCTCGTAAGGACGGCCCCAAGGTTGTTGTGGGCCCTTCCGTAGTCCGGTTTTATCTCTAGGGCCTTCCTGTAGTGGAAGATCGCCGCTGCCGGGTTATCATCGCCGTCAAGAGTCATGCCCAGGTTGTAATGGGCCATGTAGCTGCGGTCGTTTATCTCCAGGGCGTGTATGAACAGGGCCTTGTTGTCGGACCAGTACCGTCTCTGTACAAAGCTGAGCGAGGCCAGGAGGCAGACGATGAAGAGACAGAGGCACGAAACGGCCTTGTTCCTGTAAGAAAGAAACATCCAGCCAAGAGCGAGCGCCGGGCCGAGCATCGAGAGGTAGAGGAAGCGGTCTGCCACGGTCGAGAAGATCTGGTAGCCGTGCGGCACCAGGCCCATGGTCGGCAGCGCGCCCGCGGCAAATATGCCCAGCGCCGCCAGCCATTGCCGTCGATGCCTGGACAGGACGAGGGCCGCCGCCAGGCAGCAGGGGATGAGCCACATGAAGCAGATCCACCTGTTATCCATGACCAGCTGGGGGATACGACCGTAGTCGATCCCGAGATTCAGGGGTATGAACAGCTTGAAAAGATAAAAACCAAGGGCGTCGCCCGCTATCGGCAGCCGCGCCCAGTGCGGCGCCGTGAAGCCCAGGGGGATATCACTCTGTGCGAATTTCGCCATGATCGCGAAGGGGGCGGCGAGGAGGAGCCAGCCCAGCAGCATCGCGTGCGGCCTCCGAAGAAGGGCGCGCACTTTACCGTTTTTCAGGCCGAAGTCCGTATTCCCGTAGCGAAAATGGACCAGAAGCCATGCGATGAGCGGAAGGGAGACGGCCGCCGGCTTGGAGAGCAGGGCGAGGACGTATGCCGCTGTCGCGAGAACGGCGTGGGGCCTTCCTTCCGCCCGGTCCGCCGAGGCGAATATTCGCGCGTACAGAAGGTACTGCCGGAGGGCCATCAGGGAAAAGAAGCCGCAGAGCAGGTCTTTCATGCTCGAGACCCACACCACGGGCTCCACCTGGAGCGGGTGAACGGCGTAGAGCATCGCCCCGACGCAGGCCGCTGCCGCCCGGCGGCGGGAGAAAACCGAGCCGCGGCAGGGTGCGAAGAGGCTGTTCAGGATGGCGAAAACCAGTAGCACGTTCGCGGTGTGAAGGATGAGGTTGGCAATGTGAAAGATGCGCGGGTCGAACTTCGTGATGCAGCCGCCGTAGCACGGGAGCTCGGACACCCTGGCGAGCAGCCACCACGCCGAGAAGGTTGCGGGCATGTACAGGGAAATGTGGGGGCCTTTCCAGAAATGGGCGATGCTCCCGAACTCCGGGGAGGAGAGGTACGGGTTTGCATAGACGTGGATGTCGTCGTCCCACCCGACGAAGTCGTAATGACTGGCCGTCCCGAACACGGCAAGCGTTGCTCCGACCAGGAGGATATAGATAAGGAGAAGAACCTTCTTTTTTGTATTGGTCTTTATCATCGTTACCGCACGGGGTAGAGAATGCCCGGTTTTTCGCCCCGTGAATAGGGAAGCTCCCGCGTTGAAAGCACCCCTTTTCTGTAGCGCCCGGTTCTCGCCGCTTCTTCCTCTCTCCCCGCCGCCGAATAAGCAACCGTTAATGCCCTGAGCACCATCGCGTTGTCGGGGAACTCGGCGGCAAGGCTGCGGAGGGCGGCGACGGCTTTATCTTTTTGTCCCGTGTCGAGGAAGGCGAGGGCGAGGTTGTAGCGGGCCCGCGGGCTTCCCGGGTTGAAGGCGAGGGCCTGCCGGTACAGGCGGATTGCTCTGTCGGGATTCCCGGTCTGCGCCATCATGAGGCCGTAGTCGCAGAGGGTTGGAACCCAGTCCGGCCGCTTTCGCAGAGCTTTCTCGTACTCGATTGCGGCTTCGCCGGTCCTGTTCATGCGCCTGTAAATGCCGCCAAGGGAGTGGCGCGCAAGCCAGCTGTCGCGGTCCTTCAAAATGTCTTCCAGGATGGCGGCGGCTTCTTCCGGCCTTCCCGACCGCCCGAGCGCCTGCGCCAGGTTAGTCCGGGCGGCGAAGGATATATCTCCTTTCAGAAGCGCATTATCCTGAAGGAGATCGATGGCGCGCTGGAGCTGCGCTACCGCTTCCTCGTCGTCTCCGCGCTGGAAGAGGAGCTGGCCGTAATGGGCGCGGGCGACGGGGGAATCGGGGTATTTGCTCACCGCGTCCGCCCAGAGTCTCTCGGAGTTGTTCCAGGTCCGGGCCTGCGCGAAGCTTAAGAAAGCGAGTAATGCCAGGATCGTTCCTCCCGCGAAGGCCGCGCTTTTCAGTCTCCCGGCCCGGAACAGGGCCAGGGCTGCGATGAATACCACTCCCGAGATCCCCGCGGCGGGAAGGTACGTCCATCGGTCGGCCGAAACCTCGAGCCCCGCGGGGAAAAAGCCGCTCACCGGGAATACCGTCACGAGGTACCACAGCCAGCAGGCCGGAAGCCACCTCCGCCCCCTGCGCCAGAGGACTAGCCCGGCGCCCGAAATGAGGAGGAGCGGCGCGATGACCGTGAGGATGTAACCTGCAGTCATCCGGATCGGGCCTGGAGGAGGGTACACTGCGGCCAGGTCCAGGGGAAGCACGGTCCTGTACAGGTAAAAAGCGCAGTTGTTGAGCGCCAGTAAAATCCTCTCCCACGGCCCGAAGGCCTGCAGGGACGTGAGTGCCCCGTGCCGGGTTTGACCGAAGCAGGCCATGGCCGCCACGGCCGCCGCCGCCGCGAAGAAGGGTATCTTTTCCATGATGACCCGTCCCGGCTTCCTTTTCATTCGACCCGGTGTACAGGCGTCGAGCAGTAGCAGGATCAGTGGAATGGTGACGGCGACAGGCTTGCTGAGGAGAGCGGCGCAAGATAGAAGGAGGGTTATGATAAACCATCCCGCTTTCCCCCTCCTTGCGTATTCAACGTAGGCCAGAACGGCGGCGAGATAGAAGAAGGCGCACAGCAGGCCTTTTCGCTCGCTCACCCAGGCCACGCTTCCCACCCTGAGGGGGTGAAGGGCGAAGAAGAGGGCGGCGAAAAAGGCCGCGAGGAGAAACGTCCCGGTCAGCTCTTTCCGGGATGAGTTTGCCAGCCTGATAAGCAGAAGGAAGACGAGGCAGGAGCTGGCTGCGTGCAGGATGAGATTTCCGAGGTGGTAGCCGAAGGGGTCCAACCCCCAGACCCGGTAATCGAGCATGTAGCTTGTCCAGGTGAGCGGTTTGAAATCTCCGACCGTGAAGTTGGTGAAGAGCCAGGGGAGTGTATCGAGGCTGAAGCTCCTGATCTCCTCCCGGTAGACGACGTTCTCGTCGTCGTCCCAGTTGATAAAACCCGCCTTCAGCACGGGCGAGAAGGTGATGAAGGTGAGGAGGAATATAAGGAGAAGAAAGACGGTTGTGTTGTGCCGTAAATTCATGTGATCAAGCGCGGTGGCGCGCGGTAAAAATGTCACTGTATATTACCGCATTATGCACGCTGTAGTCTCCTGTCGGGCCTGAAACTTGACTCAGACATTATAATTCCTGCGGGGGCGTATGGGAAAGGGCTTAACCCGACTTTCGCAAAGGCACTACAAAAGCAAAATTATTTAGTATCGTTCAAAAGGTTCGGCATTTTGCCATTACATACAAATTCCTCCCCCTTGATGGGGGAGGTTAGGTGGGGGTGAAAAAGC
>Ga0222683_1000111_pt1 | contig 39659 bp, 51 predicted proteins | sample AntAcemetage1073_FD_179841 | JGI IMG/M metagenome (GOLD analysis project Ga0222683, IMG submission 179841) | Saline water microbial communities from Ace Lake, Antarctica - #1073 | ecosystem: Environmental > Aquatic > Non-marine Saline and Alkaline > Saline | place: Antarctica: Ace Lake... | reverse complement strand
ATATTGTCTTTTTTCCTAACAATTCTGCTAATTGTTGAGTCGCCTCTTGAGTATGACCTACCTCTGAATTGCTCCACCAAGTCCAACTTGTCTTCCCTTCTTTTTCCTTCAAATATATTTTTTTTCTAGGAACACCACAACTATCTTTACCAAACCACATTCTGCCTTCTTTCAAAAGTTTCTTATAGACATCTTCTGTATTTTTCCAACATCTTCCTTCTGAAGGACTATATTCCTTTCCTGCTGGTGTTAATATTTTGTACATTTGATTTGGTCTATAACCCTGTGCTCCAAAGTCAGTAGAAACCCAAGGACCACGTGGGTCATTATCAATATTTCTGTAGTTTTTAATATCATCTTCAGTTAATGCTAATAAGTTAAATGCTTTTTCAAAATATTCTATATTTTTTGCAAAAGACAAAATATATTCGTGACCATTACTAAGCTTTTTTCTTGCATCAGGAGAAGTTCTTTTTTGCCAAATTATATTTGCTATAAAATTATCTTCTCCAAAAATCTCCCTACATATTTTTAATAAATTTTCTACTTCGTTATCATCAATACTAATAAAAATAACTCCATCATCTTTTAAAAGATTTCTTGCTAACTTTAACCTTGGATACATCATATTAAGCCAATCAGAATGATACCTTCCATTTGATTCTGAATTTGTACTCAACTTATTCCCTTTGCTATCAACCTGCCCTGTTTTTTCCATATAATTTTTAATATTATCTTTAAAATTATCTTTATATACAAAATCTTTCCCTGTATTATAAGGTGGATCAATGTATATCATCTTAACTTTATTATGATAAGACTTTTGAAGCAATTTTAAAACTTCAAGGTTATCTCCCTCTATATATAAATTTTCTGTTGTATCCCAGTTTTTACTTTCTTCTTTACAAGGTCTTAAAGTTCCTGTACTTGGAATTTTAGCTATTCTAATTGCCTCATTCTTACCATTCCAACTAAATATCATTATATCATCCCTTTCTTTAACATATTTAATTCTAGTTCTAGTTCTTTTATTCTGTTTTGTCTACTTGGAAAATCTTTTAATATAATATTATTTATAACATCTTTTTTATTGAGAATACAAGGTATTAATACAGAGTCTATACTCACGTCTTTTAATTCTAAACATACCTCAGATATTTTGTTGCTTAAAAACGTGAAAATATCTCTTCCGTTGTTTTGTTTGAAATAGTCAGTCTTTAATTTATGATTAATATATTCTATAAACCATATTTTAATCTTATCCTCTTTTGTTTTTATCTTATTTCTTTTTAATATAGTTTGTGTATTTAAAAAAATATCTACCTTTTCTAGGTATTCAAAAGGACAATCTAAATTAACTGCCAACTTCTGTATTTCTTTAAAATACATTTCAATCTTATTCATTATGCTAACATCTCCTCTCTCAAGTTTTTCAAGTGTTTTATAAATTTCATATCCGACATGTCTTCTTTATATCCAACCTCATCAACTATATACTCAATTATTTGAGATACTTTTATTTCTGAAAACAAATTCAGTAAACTTACTATTTCTGTAATTACTTCACGATTAGTTATATTTAATGTTTTATTTTTAGTGACTAAACAACTATTAATTTCTTTGCACAACTCGTATGCTGGAAGTGCATTTGACTTGGCTTGTTCTGAATATATTCCGTAGTATTGTTCTGATGTTAGTTCTGGAAATATTAATCCTTTTAATTCCTCAATTTAGTTTCCAACCTTGTCATAGTCTTCTATTTGGTTAGTGAAAAAACTTTCTAAAATGATTCTGATACAAGTCTAATTTGTTGTTCGGTTAGTATTAAATTGTAAGTATTCATTTTTATAATCCCTCCATTCAGATTTTAGACTATCTGGTAAATCTATTATAGTTAATAAAATTTTATTACGAAATACATATACTTCGTGACCATAAACCTTTATATTATTTGCATTACCATGCTTAGCATATGTCTTCTTTATATATCCGAGCATGTTTCCATTTGCATTTTTGAATCCTAATCCACTTTCTAATGCTTTTCTTGCAAACCTCACAATTGACTTGCCACCTAAGTGCGCTCTCTGTTTCGCCCTTTTCAAAGCATGATCTGTGATTACTATACTATCTTTAGTTTTTATACACATTTACATCTCCTCCTTTTGATACTACAATTTTACCACATGATTTTAATTTTGTCAAGTGTTAAATATAAAAAAATGGGATTTCTCCCACCTAATTTATACAAAATCAAAGAATTTATATGTTTTATCTCCTTGTTGGGTCTTGCTAGTTCTTCCGCCGTCAAACACCGTTACAGTACTTGCTAACTTGTCATAAGACTTAAAATATGCAAGGGTGTAGGTGCCGTCCTCTAGTTCTTTGATTTTAACTAAGGTATCTATTTTAACCTCTTCCCAATCTTTGCTTTTAACAATATTAGTCAACCAAAATATAGGAGCTATCATACTTCCACCGTAGATATATTTTCCATCTTCAAATATAAACTCTATTCTTCTACCACACCAGCTTTGGAAATTATTCTTAAATACACTTCCATCTGCAAAATGCACATCTCCATTGTTTTTTATCTCAGTAACATTACCTCCACCGAAAATCCCATCTAAACTTCGTATTGTTGCTTCAACTTTTATTGCCACTATTATACCAACTCCTCTATTTTATTATATCTTCGTCAAAAACTACCTCCTTACCAAATAAACATTCCACCTTATAGTATTGTGATTTTATATTAATGCACATAGAATTTTTCAACTCTTCTAAAGTAGGCTTATTTTGTAAACTTTAAATTCAAAAGGTGTATTGTTGTACGTGAAATTGTATGACTTGATAAGTTCCACTTCAATCAGATCCTTTCAATTGCCTCCTGCAACGTTAATTTAGTTGTCGTAGTACTATACAAACCACTTAGAACAAAGAAACCATCATCATCTATTTCTGAATAAATATCGGTATTTTTATATTTATTTGACAACTCTGTTAATATGATAGCCTCGATTACCAATTCCAATTCTGACATAGTTGTAACTTTTACTCCTTCCCAACCTATATTCCATTCTGCATCTATTGTGTCGAATAATATTTTGTATTTTGCATCTGATCCGATTAAATTGTACATTTTATCATCTATGAATATACAACCCTTCATATTGATGCAATCTTTTATCGTGTGTTTAGGATTACGTTTTATTATCCCAATAGTTTTAATATCTGGAAGATGTTTATACAAGATGTTCTCGCATTTGTTGTAAATATTTCTCCATCTACCTATAGTAGCAATCATAGCAGAGTTTCCTAATTTTTGTAATAATTCAATACTACCTTCCGTAATATCCTTATCTTTATACAGTTCTGGATTTTCAAACATAACTTCAACATGTTCGTTACTTGTTATATGACATGCTCCACTTAAATTCCACTTCCTGCATACTTCAATCGTTACATTATCATTATATAATTCATTGTATAACTTTACAAGTGCAAGTGGAGTGTTGTATATGACTCCATCAAAATCAAATATTATTTTCATACTATCCCACCTTTCTTATGATAAGTTTTCCTCTTCCTTTTTGGTATATTTCCCCTTCTGTATTAAATCTTTTTCTGATTATAATCTCACTATTCTCATTATAACCTATGAGAATTATATCTCTAGTCTTCATTTGTTTTACACCTTCGTAAATATAAGTTCTGTTACTAGCTTTACCACCTCATGATAATCTTGGTTTAGCTGTAATTAAACTTGATAACAAGCATACTCCTATTAATATTTTTTTCATTTATATCTCCTCCTTTTGTTTTCTTAATAAGAGTATACCACTATTTTTTTATTTGTCAAGCTTTATTTTACCAAACTCGGTACAATTCTTCTACAAACTCACTTCTTTGAATTTTTTCAAGCTTTAAATGTCCAGATAATTTGCTATCTTTAAATACATTTATAGCGTGAAATAAACCCATTTCTCTAGGATCTTTACCTATTATTCTTGAAGATTGGTATAAATCTCCATTCACAAATATTCTTGAAGATCCACAACGAGATAATAAGCTAAATATATTTTCTTTTGTCATTAACTGCATCTCTTCTGCTAGTATTATGCAATCGTTATAAGAACTACCTAATATATCTTCTATAGAACATATCTCGACTATTCCTTGATCTATATAGCCTTCTAATAACTTTATTCCATTCATATATCTACCTACTCTACTTTCTTTTAGGACTTCTAAATTGCTAGTTATACTTCCTAATGTATGTATGTATTTTTCGAAGATTGTCCCTTTTTTAAAACCTACTTCTAAGTTTTTATCAAGTGCTATAGGTGGTTTAGCTAATACTATCTTTTTAAAATTAGTTTCATTGTCCAACACTTTCTCTATTGCAACGGATAGTTGTAAAATTGATTTAGCACTTCCTGCTGCCCCAGTCATTGTAACCATTGGAATATCATCCCTCATAAGTAATTCTATCGCCATTTTTTGTTCTAAATTTCTTGGTTTTAATTTACTTGGAGTTGTATCTTGATATTTTAATCTTTCAATTTTACCATTTACAGTTATACCTACAGCTGTTTTTTTAGGATTTATTGTAGACTTCATTATTATGAATTGGTTCTCATATGGTATTATTTTTAAATCTGTTGCTGTTACTGTTACTCCACCTTTGTAGAACTTATCTATAATATCATCATTTACAGTTAATTCTATTTTACCAGAATACACACCTTTATACATATCGTCTTTTCCATAGTAATTCATTATTTCAAATCCAAGTTCTTCTGCTTTATTTTCAAAAGATATATCATTTGTAACTAATACTGTACTACCGTAATGCTGTATGCAATAAGGAAGTGTTGCTAATATAAGATCATCATTCGACTGTATGTTTAACCCTTTAACCTCTTCAAAATTTCCTTCTACTTTAAAATGTATATTATTCTCTATTTTAATCCATTCATGAAGTTTTCCATATTTTTTAATCTCTTTTATTTCACGTATTGCTTTTCTGGCTTTATAGCCTATAACACCATCTCTTGTTTTTTGTCCATCTAATTCAGATAAAGTTGTTCTGCTTAGTAATATACCACAATTTTTATGATCTTCGATAAATTCCCCTAATCCATTAAGAACTATACACGTATCTAATAAATAATTTATTCTATTATCCATTATGCTTCACACTCGCAATTTTCTAATAATTTTCCACAATAGCTACACTTGCCGATATATTCATCACAATCTATCAATTCGTCAATAACTCCAAGATCTATAGCTTTTACTCCATCAAAATACCAGTCTATCACGTGTATCTTTTTATCATCTAATTCCTCTTGTGTGATATAACTCCATTCAGATACTAGATCATCATATTTCTTACCAATTCTTTCCATTTCCTTAACTTCACGTTTAAATTCTTCTGTTTTACCATATGTAAAAGTTGAAACATCATGATACATAAAAGTTGTATTCTTGTAAGCATACCTTTCTTTTCCTGCTAATGCTATTAAAAATGCCATGCTCATAGCTTTACCTGTGACTATAGTTATTATATCTGTAGCAGAAGAGTTCATTACGTTTACTAATCCGAAACCACTATATACTTCCCCACCGCTAGAATCTATATATAATAATATAGGTTCTCTGTCAAGTGGTTGTATTTCAACTGATATATCTTCACCGTGTATATATATTCCTGTCAAAGCCTCAGTTTTTGATTCAAGATGTTCTTCTTCTAATAAGTTGTCAAGTTCATTAATCTCATTGATTTGCTTAATAACATCTTGAACAGATTCTTCACATATCTCTCCAGTTAGATATATAACTCTACGGTCTTCCTCGTCTTTCATTCGCAATGATTTTAAATAATTATTATTCATTGATCATGTCCCCCTCTGTAATTTGGAATACATCGTATTCTTTATCATCTTTACTTTTGATTACAATTTTATAACCTACTGTCAAAGTTCCAGTTTTTAGTTCATTGTTATAAGCTACCGCCATCATATAAGGCTCGTCTCTTTTTACAAACTTACTTCCATTTACAATAATTGATTCTATTTCTTTAATCACATTTTCACAACAATATTTGTCGTAGTAAACTATAAACATAACATCAACCCTTTCGTAATAGATTTTTACCACAAGGTGTTTCGTCAACACTTTTTATATCTGCCGAATATCCTTTCAAAAGTGACTTATATTTTTTACATATTCCTTTTTCAGTTTGGGCAAATCCTACAAACACATTTTCAAGCTTTCCAGTGTCTTTTGTGTATAGGAATACTACCCACTTTTTTATATCCATAACGTTCATCCTTTCTTATCTTAATATAATTGGTGTTATTTCTATAGTGTCTCCTACTATTCCTATGTTTTGTGAAGCACAAGACGTTGGTATATTTAATCTAGTGTCACTATATCCATTTGCTCCAACTAAAGAACCACTTCTAGCAAAAGTATTTGTTATTAAAGGTGAATGAATGTGACCAAACACTACAAAATCAGCCATTATATTGGTTTTTTTCCACCATCTAAGTTTAACTTTTTCAACTTCATCAGCTAGTTTATTATGTTTTAAATTATTTCCATGCAGTAATATAAAGTGCTTCCCATTTATTTCTATCATATCTTCTATTTTATCTCCATTATTGAGAAAGTTGATTTCATCTTGTTTTCCATACCTAACCTTTAACATTATTAGTAACATGTAGTCAAAGTTATCTAAAGCTATTTTATTTACATTACTCATTGTTTCAAAACCGTTAAATCTGCCTTCGTTTCCAACACAAGATGCTATTTTCAAACTAAAACCTTCGTCAAGTAGTCTATCTATCATACTACTAATAATACCATATAGTTTTTCAAAGCTTTCTGCCCTTTGTGCTTCGTTGGTTAGTTTCTTGTCCGTGTGACTATCTAGGTTCAATAAATCTCCTGTAAATACAAGGTTTATATCAGTTATGTGTTCTTGATCAAACCTTTCTATACACCTATCAGTATATTCGTTAAGTCTTTTTTCAGCTATTATTGAATTAAACTGATTATCATCTAAATCAACAACTTCTCCAATATGTAAATCACTGATAAACATTACTCCTACTTTGCTGGATTCTGTTTCTACTTTTTTCCCCGTAGGTTTATTAGGCTTAAATACCTCTACTCTTTCTAATAACTTTTTAAAAGTATCTTCAATTATAGATGACCGCCTGTTCTCGCTTCGTAAAGTTTTCCTTTCTATTCTTTGTGTATCCATTCTCTTTTGTAGTTGTTTTTTAACTTTAAGATATAAATCTATCAACTCTTGCCTTTCTAACTCATACTCATCTACTTCGAAAATATCTGTTTGTGAAAAATCTCGGACAATAGGTTTATTATTTCCAAACTCTCCAAATTCCAATCCATCAAAGTTGTCAACTATAAATCGTTTCAACTTATAAAAGTGTCCATCACTTAATTTTCTAAATTCATCATCATAATTCCTTAATGATCTGTTGTCAGCTTCCGTTAAATTTAACTCTTGAAGTTTTATACTAATTTTTCCAACAATCCAATAAATTCCATCATTCCTACTCAATTTAAAATATTTCATAAATCAACCTCCTCAGATTAGACTTCCATATCATTCACTTCTAAACTATAAAAAATTATTTCAGTAGCTATATCTGATAAACATTGTGTAAGTTCCGAATTGCATACTAATTTATCTACATGTATTTCTACATCTTGCAAATTAAATACTTTATTATCATCTTTTAGCCTTCTATCCCATTCAGTTTTATCGAAACCACCTCTTTGGATTGCTCTTTTTTCTCTCTCTTCATCTTCCACATGGATATAAAAAGATAACACTCTGTTACCGTATAACTTCTTGAATTCTTTCAAACCATGTATGTCTAACACTACTACATATTTTTCGTTATCTTGTATTTCAGATTTATTTACACCATACCACCAAGTATTGGGAGTTCCGTTAACTAACGTTTCATAAGTTCTATACTCTATCAATTGTTTATCTCTTATTAAATTAGCAAATTCACTATCACTTACAAAATAATATGGGTTCTTTTCACTTTCACAATTTCTAATAGGTCTTGTTGTTGTTGAAATCACAAATTTATAATCTAATGCGTTGATTAATTTAGCTAATGAATCCTTACCGCTTCCACTTTTGGCACACAATACTACTATAGTATTATCCATAACTTCCTCCTTTGGGTTAATATGAAAATTTTATCAACACACCTTCATCATTTTCAACAACCGATTCCACTCTTAACTCTATGTAGGTATCGACTGTGTAGTCAAAATATAATTCTTCTAATTTTAAATCATTGATAATTGTATCTAAGCTAATATCTTTACAAATTGCATACCCAAAATCATAACTAAATTCTGGATATATCTCAGGAGACTCATAATCCCCTGAGATATATCTTCCAGAAACAGTCTGATTTTCAAAATTAGTAATTTGTGCTAGAAACTCACCACTATTCATACTTATCAAACCTATACTATCCATGCTTAACTCCCTTCTTTACGTTGGATATGGTATTTTTAATATCTTAGTTGATGTTTTTTTAGTATCCTTAGTTATAGACTTAAATCCACAACACACAACTAATACCGCATATCTTATGAGTAATTGTCCTTCGCATCTACCTTCCTTTTTTTGAATACATCTACAGCATTTTTCAGCCATAATTAATTCATTCTCTGGTCTAGCCATTTTAACACTTCCTTTAAACGTTTTATCTCAGTAAAACGATCTCGCAAAGTATTAAAAACGTTGACTTCTAAAAATGCGAGATCCATTTTAAGACGTTTTAAAACTAAATATGGTATAATCTACCACCTTACTGTTTTGAAGTGGCTTATTTGCCTGATGAACCAAATCCACAATTTCCTCTATCTGTTTCTATATCGAAGTTTTCAGTATATTCTACTCCTGTATCTTTCGGTATATAAATTTCATTAAATACTAATTGTGCAACTTTATCACCTTTGTCTATTATTAAAACTTTATTCGATTCATTTTTAAATATAATTCCATACATACCTTGATAAGTGTTATCTCCAGTTCCTAATTTTACATTTGTATTTTTTTTCAAACTTAAACCACTTCTTCCTCTGACTTGTACTTCTAGTGCTGTATATCCATTTTCAGTTTCTTTTGGATTTGGCATTTGTAGTTGAACACCAGTTAATAACATAATTGTTTCGTTTGGTGCTATTCCAACTCTATTGTTTGTGATATCTTTTTTTTCGTCGAACCAAGTTTCGTTTTCTAATGTAAAATCATCATTTACAGATCTATAACCCATACAATATACATCGAAACCACTGTCAAACTTATTTTCTCTCGAAATTTTACCTTCGTGAGTTATTATAACTTTTATTTTCTCCATAATTAATCCTCCCCTAACATTTCTTTTTGACACATTAATTTGTGATTACACATATTACAGGCATTTCCATAGTTTGGATAACACAGATCTCTTGCTCCTACTGGATCTTTTTTTATCAATTTAACCATATCTTTTATTTCTACTGAGATACTATTAAGTTCTTTTGTAAATAAATCTAATTGTTTATCTTTGAACTTCAAAATATCAATTTTTACTAATGGTGACTTATTTAATAGTTCCTCATAAGTTTCTATTATATTATCAGGTACGTCTTCTCCATAAATCTCAACTGCTTTATTCCAATATTCTTCAGGATCACACTTTTGAGTTTTAGCAGTACTTAAATTTCCATTTTTAAGTAGATTGGGTTGTTCTGATTTGCTTTTCTTGTTCTGACAAAACATTACTCCATCTACTTCAAAACCTTTTTCTCTTGCAATATGTGCATAATTTAATAATTGTTGAGAGAACTGTAATGATTCTTTGGACATCAATGTTTTGTAACTTTTCAATTCAAAGATATATTTTTTACCTTCCATTTCTACTACTCCATCAAATCTACCTTCGTTTGGAACACCTGTTTCTAAAAATGTAGTCATTATAGTTTGAAATTGTATAAACTTTACTCCAAGTTCATCTAATTTATTTTTACATCTAATTATCATTTCTGGTAATAAGTTTATATGTTTTTCAACTAATTCTTGAGATTTTTTCGTTATATATTTTACCCATACGGGATCTTTGACATCTGATCCTTTTAGTGCTTCTTTTTTCTCGATATCTCTATAGGCAATTTTATTTATATCTCCCATTCCGATATTAAATTTATTAATAGCCATTTTTATACTTTCTTTTTCTAGTCCAGTTTTGATATAATTTTCAACTCCATGTTCAAATGCAATACCAAACGCAAATGGAACTGATTTATCAAATGGAACTGTCTTATAGTAAAAGAACTTTCTCTTACAGGCTTTCCATGCATTCATGGATGTTGCTGAAATTCCACCTCTTGCCATATGTACTCCTTTTAAAAATCAATGTCAATTATGTTATTGAATAACTGTTCTGCCAACCCATGACTATCCATCCATTCAAGGGCTTTGTGATAGTCAAATTTACCGTAAGTTAATTCTTTTTTAGCAGGAACTTCAAGTTTACTATATAACTTTACTAAATTTCTATTCTTATAAATCTTATTCTCATGTTCTCTGAGATTAAAAGGTAATTCTTCATCAGATGCGAACATCTCTCGAACGCTACCGTACTTATCTATTAACCTCTTTCCGTTTACCTTGCCAATTCCTTTTATCCCTTCGATTCCATCAGATTTGTCAGATACGATAGCTAGATAATCTCTAAGTTGTTCTGGTTTATCTACTACAACTTTATTCGAAAATTGTTCTTGTACTTGTTTCCATGTTCTTAATATTCGGATTGAGTTTCTAGTAGGAACTGCAATTTTAGTTTTTTTAGAGTGTAATTGAACTAAGTCTGCATCAGAAGTAACCACTAAATTATGAACTCCTTCTTTTTCAAGTTTAATAACTAAAGATGCAATAACATCATCTGCTTCATTTCCATCAACCAACACACTTTTAATATTAAACATTTCTGAAAATTCAAGTATAGTTTTTAATCCTTCGGTGATAGCCTCTGGACGAGGTTTTCTATCACCTTTATACTTTGGATCTAACTTTTTCCTGTAAATCTCATCTCTCGGTGCATCGAGAACAAGAACTAGAAAGACTGGTTGATATGACTCGATTATATTTAGAATATATTTCAACGTCTTTATAGCTACTGGATTGTGTTTATCTTGTTTTGAGTAATAAGATCTATACATTAATGTTGATAGATCTACAAGTACTGCAAGTTGTTTCATTTAAAATGGAAAGTCATCCACAGTATTATATGCACCTAATACAGCATCTATAAGTTCCTGTCTTGACTCTTTAGATATAGGAAAAAATATGTCTTGATATAATACTTCTTTTCCATCTTTATCTTTGTAAGGTTTTGCAAGTTTAACATTTGGCATAGCGACAAATTTAGAATTAACACCTTCAATAATCTTCAATCCCTTAACCATGAATTTTCCGTCCAACACAACATCTGCAAACCCTTTGACTTTACCTAACTCCACCTGTCTTACTTTAACATCAATTTCCATATTTAATTCCTCCTTGTATTTTGTTATACTTAAGTATATCATAATTAATTTCATTTGTCAATACTAATAATCAATTTTTATTTCTTTTTTTTCTTTTTCAAATTTATCTTTATCTACAATTCCAATCTCAATAAAGTTCTGGTATTCTTTTTCAAATATGTAATTTATCCAAAATCCATCTTCTTCATCTCTTGCTTTGTCATTTTTCAATAAAAACCCTAGTTCTTTAACATAATCAATTGAGTATAAGTAGTCTAATTCTGAAATCATAGAATAACTCCCTTGCATATGTTTCCTTGCGTTTGCTTCTCCTGATATTTCAGCCTCTCTATTAAGTTGGGATATAATAAATAATGTAAAAGGTATAGCATTCCCACCATTTCTATGTTTTTTAGATATATCCCTTCTAAGATTCGATAAGTCAATAACCCAATCCCTTAATAACTGATGTTCTTGTTTCTGTCTTTCTGATGAGTCTTTTACAATCCTTCCTATATAATCAATGAAAATTAATCTAACTTTGTATTCATTTGATAGTTTTCTAATCATAAATTTAGATTCATCCATCGTTTTAGGTGTATCGTGAGTTATTAGTAAATTGGCTTTTTTAAATAATTCATATCCTTTTTTCAACTTAGTCTTTACTTCTGTGGTTTTGTTTGTTAGGTCTTTTTTAGTTATATGTGCTAATTTCATTATACATCTCATAAAAAATCTGTTAGGTGACATTTCATAGTTGAAATATGAAACATATAAATCATTCTCTTGAAAGTGGTTTGATAATGCAGTATTTAATGCTAAGTTTATACAAAAACTACTCTTTCCTCTCCCTGAACTTCCTGCTAAAAGGTGAGTAGTGTCTTCAACCCAACCACCCATCATTTTATCTAATACAGGAAATTCTTGTGTTCTAGTGTCTCTCGTAGCTTCGTATGTATCAGATTGTAAGTCTTTAAATACTTCTTCAAAGTCATTGGTGGTCATAATCTCTTCATCTGTTCCATATGTGCTTTCAAATTCAGAAACTTTGTCTTTTAGTCTAGTTATCATATTTTTAGGATCAAAATCCTTTGTATCACAGAAACTATTAAATGTATTCGCAAAATCTTTTATTCTAAGTTTTTGATTGTGGTCTATAATTGTATTTATGTAACCTTCAAGGTTTTCTTTGAATAACATTTTGGAGTCTTTAAATATGTTTTGTTGATATGAATCAAATTCAAAAACTTTATACCCTTCTAATTTTTTATCTATCATATCTTTAAATACTTTCCTAGATAAATCTGAGTAGAATATGTCAATTTTTATATTGAAAGTCTCAATCAATTCAAGGTCCATTCCAATTGTTTTTAATAAGTCTTTCTCATTCACCATTTCACCTTCTTTCTAGTTTCAAATTCTGTGATTACATTGTGGATACGTTTTCTAAAATCACTGTTTTCAACTAAACTTTCTCTGTTCATTGTGTATGAAATAAAGCTTCTTAGTTCTTCAATAGTATACCTTTTTTCAAGTAGTTTTATAATGTGTTCTGCATATCGTGATTTACTATTTCCGTTGTCTGTAACATTTCTTTCATAAGAATCAAAACTTTTAACTATGAAAGTCTTTTGTTCTTTACTTAATATAAATTTGCAACTAGCCTTTAACCACTTTCTTATCGTCAGATAGATGTTAGTTCTTGAGGCTTTTTTAGGTGACTTCCAATCATTAAAAGCTTTTAATTGTATTTCAATTTCTTCTTCATTGAATAGCTTTACTAATTTATCATAGTCAGATTGATTTAAAAAGTATTGTCCACTCTCCCAATATTTTAGTTTTTCGACTTCATTCTTAATCAGCCCTACTTTTAAAAAGTTAGATACATTTGTTTCTGTTTCAAAAGTTATATTCGGTATCTTTCTTTTGTCAGCTATTTCTACTAACAAGTCTAAATATTCGGCCTTTTGCTCCAAAGACAACACCGAAATGCTGTCCTTGTCAAAAGGGTTTGCTATACTAAACATTTACTTAACCTCTAATTTATTAATGATCGCAAAAGCTTGTGTTTCCGTAAGTTCTGCAACTTTATTAACTTTGTAAAACGTTGTTAGCTGTTTGTCAATTTGAGCTTGTGGAAGTTTCTTATCTTTAAATAACTTGTTTATTTTTTCTACTTGTTCAGGTGATGCTAATGCAACTTTGGTTGTTGTAGTTGGTTTAGGCTTATTATATGTCGCGTTATTTCCTTGATTAGTAGCATCTCCATCCTTTGTATCATCAATTGCAAACAACCCATTTAAAGCATATTTTCTAGCGTATGACGAAGCACCACCTGTAACTTGAGCACCATCCATACCTTTTTTACTTTCCTCTTCTCTGGCGTAACCTTTTGTTTCTATAGATGTAAGTCCTTTCGACAACTTTGCAACTGCCTTAATATAGAATCTTCCTTCTAAATAAATTATTTCATCTGATAATGTTAAAACTGCCCCAGTTTCTTTTAATAAGGGTTTTACAGCTTCTGTAATATCCTCACATGATCTATATTTATACTTACCAAAACTATTGTAATTGCTCTTTGGAGTTTTTAACTCCGTTTGAATCTTGTTTAAAATTTTTGTCAACTCCATCATTCGTATCTCCTCCTTTTAAGTTACAATAAATTATACACTATTTTTTCAGATTTGTCAAGTTTTATTCTACCAAATTCAAATTTAATACGAATTATTGTACGCCTATACTAATTTTAATCACCCTTTTTAATAATATTCACACTCCTCAAAACCCTTCTTATTCTTAATAAACTCATATGATAGATACCCAGTCAACACTGTTTCTCTACTTAACATTTTATTCACGTGCAGATCATTAAAATCCACCTCATTATTATACTTACCCTTAAATTTAATTATAAGTTTAGGTCTGATAGTCAAATCTGCCCCCCACTTCATTAATTTTTTAATATTAGTTTCTACTCCTTGCCTTACTTGATCGAATTTATCTTTATCTAACAACACCAATATCTCATCATAAAAACTGAATACTTCTGATTCACATACTGCTTTTAAGTTGTGTAAAGCATATATATCATAATCGCTTATATATTCAGCTATCGTAAGTGCATCAAATTCGCCCTCTAATACGATAGCCTTGTTATTCAGATCAGTAGAAGCACAAAACAATTCTTTATATTTACCTTTACTCATATATCTAAACTTCTTATTATCAGTTACTACACGATACTTATTAAAACCATTTGGATATCTAAATGCAATAGATGGTCTTCTCCATTCGTTATTAGTCACCAATACGGTAGCCTCAACAATAAGGTCATTAAAGTCCAAACCTCTTGATTTTATATAATCTTTACATATTAGGTACTCTTGTTTATCTGGAGCAACCTCAATTGTGTTACTTTTTTCAGCCTTCTTACGATTAATATTATTTTTAGAATACAGGGTTTCAACCTCGTCTACACTCATATTCAATATAGCTTTAAACTCCTTATTCCACCCCATATAGCTAACTAACATCTTAATGGGTATAACTGAGTTGTGATTGATCGTATCAGCGTTATATACCACTAATCTGCCAGATCTTGAGTACCAAGCACTACTCATAGATTTATCAACATTACCATTGCGAATGCTAATAGGATTTTGACAGTGGAAGTAAATCGCTCCACCATCGCTTTTTCTCTTCTTGTAACTTATATCAGTATCTTGCAATATAAATTCTATAAATTCGGTATACATCTAATCACCGAACTTTGTAAAGCAATATTGTAATATAGTTCCGAGTTGCTCATAGGTTATATTTCTGAAATAAGATCCATTTTTATATATCTCATAAATATCCAGTAATTTATACATGTTAGTGTTCACGTCAAAATCATTTGTAAAACTATGCTTAATAGTAACTACATCACACACTATGATTTCACCATAACTAGCCAATATTTCATTTATGCTTTCTAATTGTGATTGATATTTAGGTAAAGCTATGATACCTATTTCGTTGAATACTACAGTAAATAAATTATTATTCTTGTTACCGTGATTGCTCTTCAAGTTCACAGTTTTAAGTTTAGTTTTATTATCGTGATTCACCACAAGTCTAAAAAACTTATTTTCCCATGCTGTGTAATTTTCGTCTTTTAAATACATTTTAAACCTCCTTCATAATACTGTAATTGTGTATTGTATAACTTTCTTTGCCTTTAATATCATCAGTAATAATTATACTATCTTTTGACGGAAGTGTCAAGCCTTTTTTAAATTTAAACCAACCTTCTTTAGAATTACGTCTGCTAATTAACCACGCTCCTTTGTTTCCAGCTTTAGATTTACCACTCCATTTAACATCAAATACATATTGACCTTTTGGGATTTCCGACTGAAGGTAACCTAGTAATTCTAACTCATTTTGTAATTGTGTTATTATATCTAAATCTTGATCTGATATTTTATTCCAAAGATCTTTTAAAGCATTATCTTTATCTTTTAATACATAAGTTTTAGGTTTTTCTTCTGAATAGGGCTTAATTATTTCTAGGATTAAATCATCAGTTTTTTCTTTACTAAAATTCTTCTTGTCCATCTTTTTATATAATTCTACAAATTTTAGGAGTTTCCCAATTTTAGCAAAGTCTTTGAAATAATCTATTTTAATAAGTGTTTCTAATTGTCTTGAATTAGTTGAAGTTTCAAACTTAATCAGTTCCGTTAACTTATAAAAATCTTTTTCGCCATATAAATTATTGAGTTCGTTAGGTATTGCATTATTTATATATTTTACAGAGTTCATACCTTTATATATAGTATTAGTTGTTTTATCGCAGACATATTTAGATTCTGATTTACCAAATTTTATATTTTCAACTTTAAAATCTGTATGTTTTTTTATAAAATTCATTATCTCATTAGTTTTATTTTGATCGTCTTTTGAATGCTCTGAACAAACTGTAATAAATTCCAACGTGTGATAGTGTCTTAAATAACCACACATAGCACCTATTATGCTATATACTAAACTATGGTTTAAAGAGAATAGATAATCACTAGCATCCTCTACAACCTTAATAAATGTATCAATAGCTATTTTACCTTCTTCTTTTGATAAACCAGAATTCTCTAAGAAACCTTGTCTTATTTTTGGTATAAATTCTTCTGTACCAGTTTTTTTTGCAAATCCTCTCCTAACCAAATCTGCCTCTCCCATAGTAAAACCACAAAATTTATTAAGGAATCCCATAATCGACTCTTGAAAAACACAATTTCCTAAAGTTGATTTAAAATACTCATTTATGACCTCAATCCCATTATCTTTATATGTGCCTTGAGCTAACTCATCTCTATAACTCTCACCAGCAGGTCTTATAGCCCCATTTCCAATAGACAATAGATCAAGATATTTAAAATTAGTATTATTTGATTTTATATTTAATATAGTCTCTTTACTGAATAATTGCTTATAATATTCAAAGGCAGTTGGTGATTCCCATTGAAATATTCCGACACTACTTCTATGTATCTCTTTGTAAATATTTTCATCCTCTGGATTAAAGTTTTGTGGTGTTAAAAAATCTATATTAGCCATCTTGCAAGTATCGTTGATTATCTCAATTGTTTCTAATCCTAATATATCTAATTTTACAAAATTAAGTTTATCGACTTCTTTCATATTTAATTGTGTTATTGGGTATTCACAAGTTTTACTTCTAAATGTTGAAGTAAAGCTGTCTAACGGTATTGGTGACACAAGTGTTCCAGCTGGGTGAACACCAACTGATACTACAACTCCTTCTAATAATTTTGCATATTTAAAAAGCTCTGGATATTCTTTTGTATATTTAGCTATTTTATCCTCATCATCTATATTTTTTGTTATATCATTCATTATATTAAATGGAATTTTTAATGCTCCACCTATATCTTTTAACGCACCCTTTTCTTTTATAGTATTGAATGTTATTATTTCTGCACAATATAAACCCTTTTTTTCGTGTAGATATTTTTTAACTAAATGTCTTTTGCTAGGTTCGTAATCAGAATCAATATCACAAAGCGATACACGTTCTTTTGACATAAATCTTTCAAAGTTTAAATCATATTTTAAACTATCTACATCTGTTATATTTAATAGGTAAGCTATAACACTACCTGAACTAGATCCTCTGCTAGCACCATATTTTATACCATTTTCTCTACAGTGTTTTTTAACATCCTCTTCTAATAACATATAGTCTATCGAACCATTACTATTGATTGTTTCATATTCGTGTTTGAGTCTAGTTCTGTATTTATTTATGTCTATGTTTCTTTTTTCTATACCTTCTTTTATTTTTTTATCAAATATTTCTTTTGGATTTTTGTAAAGCTTAGGATATTTTATACTGTTATCAATAGTGTAGTCTTCAACTATATCTGAAATTTTACCAGTATTATTTAAAGCTTGTAGTATAATATTTTTAGGCAGAGCTCCTTGTTTTAAGAAGCAATTTAATATATTGTTATAGTCTTTAAAATCCAAACACCACTCATCTTCATTTTCAAAATGTATATTCTTTCTTTGTTGTAAAAGACTTCTAGCATATTTATATTCTTCATCTAAATAATGTACATCATTTGTTGCCACCATAGGAATATTATATTTGTTGTGTATATCTAATAAAAATTTATTATATCTTGATTGGTCTTTTTTACTGTCCATATGTGGTTGAATTTCTAAATAACACTTATGTCTGTTTTTATACATATATTCGATAAAATCGTCTTTTAATTCATTGTCATCTGAATTTAATATACCACCTAGACAAGCTGTTAGAATTATAATATTATCGGAGGTTGATTTGAGTTCATCATAAGTTATTCTAGGGTTGTAATACATATGACCATCGTTATTAAAAGCAACTTTATCAGAAAGAAGGTAGTTTATTTCAAATAAACCTTCTGTATTTTTTGCAATTAGTACACAGTGATAATTGTCTCTAACTTTTTCTTTTAATGATTTGGTTACATATGCTTCGCAACCATGTATATATTTTATATTGTTTTTCTTACATTCTAACATTTTATTATACCAACTCATAACATTTCCATGTTCGGTAAAGCATATCGCAGTCATATTATATTCTTTTGCTTTTGCTATATATTCTTTGTAAGAATTAACAGAATCTAAAATCGTTGTTGGATTTGATAGCATAGTATGTAAATGTAAATGTACAAAATTATTCATCTGAACCAATTCCATAATATTCAGATAAATCAACTCTTTTATATCTTTTATAATATTCTATTACCATTTCTATCATCTCCTTTTGTTTTCTTAGTATAATCTTACCACATATTTTTTACTTTGTCAACTAAAAATAAAAAAAGACTGAAATTAATCAGTCCTAATTCTATCGTTTATAGCTAAATATCCTATTCCTATCGCATCTGCAACGTCATAATAAGAAGGTTCGTTTAAATCTCTCGGATAATCTTTAAACTCCTCACGGAGATTTAATTTGAATTTTTTATTTATAGCAGTTACAGTTTTTTCTTTACTTTGAGGCATATTGTTTTCACCTTCCCAACTTGAATCTTTATTAATATCTAAGTAGTTTTTCCATTCCATTACATAAATCAAAGCATAAGGAGTGTTTCTAGTGTATAAGTAGTTACAAATAACACCTTGTAATTTAGATAATGAATACAATACTGGTTTAAACTTAAATATTACATCTTCAATAGCCACAACATTTATATTGTATTTGTACATTAAAACCTTAACTTCGTCTAACATAAATTTAATCCGTTTAGTGTCAAATTTTATACTTTTATTTTGATAGATGTATCCATATTTCTCTATCTTACCATCTACCCACACACAATAACCTGTTGAATATGTTGACAAGTCTAAAGATAACAGTCTAGGTACTTTGTTAAAATGCATTATAAATCGCTTCTTTTGATATCTTTTTACTTTCTCTTCCTTCTTTTTAGTTTTATTCTTTTTTTTAGTATTGTTCTTTTTCAAATCCATATCTATAACTTTTCCTGATTTAATTTGACTTAAACTTACTTCTTTAACATTACTTGTATCCTTAAACTTTATCTTAAAATAAGGCACTTTGGTTTTGCCATTTTCACTAACAAACTCAAGTACTTTAAACATACCATATTTCTCTGATTCTCTATCGTATCTAGTTCCGCTCAACCATTCCACATATTTATCCATAGTTTCCCCTCCTTAAAACAGAAATAGCCACCGAAGTGACTAGATCCTTTTTTCATAAATGTTATATAAATTTCTCGCATTCTCAATATCCATGAGAACACCTGTAATTAAATAAATTCCCATCCGTATATTTCTACCTTTAACGTCATTTAGTAAATTACTATCCATTAATTCTAGTCCAGCTTTTTCAAAATCACTTTCCTTCATATACTTAATCATATTCTTGAATTTCAACATTCCGTTAAATCCTACATTGAAAACAACATCAATTAATACTATCTTTGCATAATTAGTTAAATTATTTACCCAGTCTAATTTTCTAAGTTGACCTATATTTTTGTCAACCTCATATTCTAATAAATGTCTAGCATCTTTTTCAGACAAATTTACTATTCCATCAAAATTTTCAACTCCTAAATAATTAGCTTGTACATTATCAATATGTGTTAATCCATACCCAACTGTATTAATTCCCTTACTACATCTATATATATTAGGATAAAACCCCTCGTGTTCTTTTATTATATTGATTAATTTTTCATAAACATATATTGATAAAAACATTAACAATCACCTTCTTCTATATACAATTTACAAACACACTCATTGATTTTAGATCCATTATTACATAGCATATTTGAACTCCTAATAGCCTTTGGAAGATGATATTCATCAAAAGGACACTTTGAGTCCAGACTTGAAATTATTTGACATGGACAGTATTGCTCGTTCTTTATTATAGCTCTCAATAAATTGCTTACGAAAGTTTTATTTGGATTTAATATTAAATGTTTAATCTTTATCAGTCCTTTCCCATATTTTTTTCATTAACTCCCAACATACTGGAGCTAAAAAGCCTTTATATTGTTCAAAATTTCCAATATCATTATTCAGTTTAGGACTATATATTTCTACAATATCCAAACTCCTGTCTTTCAATACATTTATATCAATTTCTTTGACATCTTGTTTTATTATTTTACTACCACATAATGGACAAGTCCCATCTATGGTGATTACTTTTGAGATATGCCCATTCTCGCATTCTTGAGTTAAATCTTGAAATGTTTCAGTACTATCCATATTTTTTAACGTGTATTCATTGAATTTAGTTAAACTTAAATGAGAATTCATTTTTTGATTTATTCCCACCATTCCAACTTCAGATCTTAACAATATATACAATGATTTATCTCTTAGTCTAATAACCATTCCAGTTTGTAACTTACTTTTTTTCATTTGAAACCTCCATTTCTAAATCAACTAATTCTTTAATATATGGTGGTAAAACATTGTACGTTTCATTTGCTAACTCTTGAATTAAAAAGTGTGATCTTTCGGACGATCTCAATTTATAAAAATTAAAGTAATTTCTTAAGTTTACCTTCATATATAATTTACAATATAAAGTTTCTGGCATATAAGCTTTTAATTTATCATTTGGAAGATCCCATAAATTATGCTTTTCTATGAAGTCAAATATCATAAATAAATATTCCTCATAGTGAGGTAGATCTATATAGAAATATTTAGATAAATTTTCTCTTACGTCCTCTTTCATTTTCTTTAAAGTGTATCTTGTGGATTGGACATTTAGTACTTGTGTCCTGTGTCTTGCTAATTCTTGCAAAACTAATCTAGTCAAGTCCTCGACACTGAATGTTAAAGTTATAAATTCAAGTGGTGTGTGATGCCTCATTCGGATAGCCTTTTTTAATAAGTTTAAATCCTTTTCTCCACCATCAGACAAATCATTAGAGGAGTAACACGTCCTCATAGCTTGTACTGCATCATTTACATCTAGCATCGGATCATTGGTTAATTCTACTTTTGTCATGTTTCCTCCTTTTGATACACTAAAAGGTGTGCTCTTAGTGTATTATTGGTCTCTATTTTATTTTGTATTCTTTTCTATCATGAAACTCCTGAACTTTACCATCATTCCAATTTCCTACTGATCTATAATACCCAGTTATCCTACTATAAATTTCTGTATGTTCTCCACAATACTTACAGATTGGAACTTCTCCATCTAAGTAACCATGTGTTTTACATATAGAATATGTAGGTGATATTGTATAATAAGGTAATTTGTAATTTTCTGATATAACTTTAACTAATCTCATAGCTGTTTCCCAATCACTAATTTTCTCTCCTATAAAACCATGAAAAACTGTTCCAGAAGTATACTCTACTTGAAACTGATCTTGAATATCTAAAGCATCAAAAATATCTTCTGTGTATCCTACAGGTAAATGCGTTGAATTTGTATAATAAGGAGTTTCTCCATCTTCACCAGCAGTTATGATGTTTTTGTATTTATTTCTATCATGTTTTGCGAACCTATAAGTCGTTGATTCCGCAGGAGTGGCTTCTAAATTGTATAAAAAACCAGTTTCTTCTTGAAAATCTGACAATTTATTCTTTATGAAATTAAAAATTTCTAATATAAAAACTTGCCCTTCTTGGCTTCTTATGTCTCCGTTCACCCAGTCGGAGTTCAGACAAGCTTCGTTCCCCCCAATAAGTCCTATAGTACTAAAATGATTTGAAAAGTCTTCTAAATATTCCATCGTGTAAGGATAAAGTCCATTATTGAATTCTACACTAAGAACCTTTCTTTTTATATCCAGCGATCTTTTGGCTATATTTAGATTTTTTTCTAAATTAGAATAAAATTCTTCTTTTGAATTTGAAATGTAGGCATATCTCGGAAGGTTTAAAGTAACCACCCCAATACTACCTGTATTTTCTCCAGCCCCAAAGAATCCACCGTTCTTTTTTTCAAGTTCCCTTAAGTCTAGCCGAAGTCTACAACACATGGATCTTACATCAGACGGATCCATATCTGAATTTATATAATTTGAAAAATAAGGAGTTCCATACTTAGCCGTCATTTCGAAGAGTAGTTTATTATTTTCTTTTTCAGTATCCCAGTCGAAATCTTTGGTTATATTATATGTGGGAATAGGGTATTGGAATCCTCTGTCATTTGCATCTCCCTCTATCATAATCTCAAGAAAAGCTTTATTTATCAAGTTCATCTCATTTTGACATTCTCCATAAGTAAAGTCTTGTTCTATTCCACCAACAATAGCTTTAAGATCCGCTAAATCTACAGGTACAATCCAATCTAAAGTAATGTTTGAAAACGGGGCTTGACTTCCCCATCTATTAGGAAAATTTAGTCCAAATATAAAGGATTGAATAGCTTGTTTTATTTCTTTGTATTTCATATTATCTTTTTTTACAAAGGGAGATAAATACGTATCGAAGGAGCTAAAAGCTTGTGCCCCAGCCCATTCATTAGCCATAATACCTATATAATTTACCATTTGGTTGGTCAAAGTTGATAAATGCTTTGCTGGAGCAGATGCCACCCTCCCACCACTACTAACCAATCCCTTTTTTATCAGGTCTAATAAACTCCAACCAGCACAATTATGAACCACAACACCATTATCCAATGCAAAGTTATGATACTTATCAACTGTTATGTCATAAACATCTTCTTTGTAATCTAATAGCTCAATTTTAGTAACTTTAGAGTTGTAAAATCTACCTTGTTCATCTCTTTCTCTTTTTAAAGCTAATTCACTTATAGCATTTCTTTTTTCCTCACTTTTATTATACTTTACTAATCGAATATTATTATTATTTTTCCAAATTTCAGTCTGCATATTTTTTTTAATTTCTAGTGCTTTGTGTTCTGTGTCACTAATAACCTCTAAATTTGAAGGATCATTATTTGATTTATTACCATCTATGTGGTGGACAACCTCTGAATTAAGTAATTCTATACCTAATATTTTCTCCATAATAAACCTATGAGCGTATGATTTTTTACCTCTAGTATTTATAGCTTTGTATCCTTTTCCTATACTTGGTGTATAATAAGTCATTAAACTGGTTCCTATTTTTAAATCTTTTGCCTCACAGTAAATGTTGTTCCTTAATAATATTTTATGGTCTGGAGTACATCTTATTTCTTCTCCATTATCAAGAGTGATATTTACTAGTTCAGAATTTACTCTTGTTTTTCTTGGTGTGTGAGCCATCCCTATTGTTTTATATCCATCCTTATCCACAGAGTACACATAAAAACTTTTATCTTTATAATCCCTAACTAATTCAATGAAACTTTTGGAACTCCCATCTAACATTTTTACTCTAGTATCACCAGTAAAACAATACCCACCATACCAACCTAAATCATGTATATGTATGTCAGCATTTTTATGTGCTTGAGCTATATCCTCGTCATAAACTTCAGTCAACCAGTATCTACTTTGTATAGCTTCTGCGTTACTTAGGACAGAGCCTCCTATAGAGTAGGAAACTGTAGAATTCTCAGTCACTCTCCAATCTTTTTTTCTTATATAATCCTCCATAATGTCTTTTGTATTTATATTTTTCATAAATAACCCCCTTCTATAGTAATTTTTCAAATTCTGAATGTGTTATCTGTTTTTTGTTTTTTAGAATCAACGGTGCGATCTGTTCTAGTAACTCCCCACTCTCTTGTAATTTTTTAGCTAAGGATATTACTGTATTTTTATCTTTAGTATAAGAAAACTCAATGTTACTAGATTCTGCTAAAGCCACTATTTCAGAACATTTCCTACAACCTTCCATGCCATATATTTCTATCATTATGCATCAGCTTCTTCTTTTTCTTGAGCTTCTTCATGTTTTTTCAGTAAACTCTTGCATTCGATTATAACATTTTGTACTAATATTTTTATATCTTCCCTTTCAAAATATTCCGAGATAACACTTTTCAATGTATCAATTTCTTCATCCCAATATGAAACAACGTCCCCATAAGTAATTTTAGTTTTAGTAACATTGAACATCACCATTTGTGGATTCCTTTCATCATACTTAACATCTAATAATATTTCTAATGTATCTAAATCCTGCATTCTAATATTCAGCCCTACAAATCCCTTTGATTCAGTTACCAAAGTTTCGTTGATTTCTTTAATTATCTCTACTAGATCTGACATAAACTTTTCTTGTTTAATATCTACCTTTTCTCCTCCGAAATTATATCCTTTTAACATTTACACCACTCCTTTTATTTTATAAATTCAATTCCAAATATATTAGAAACCCCATCTCGGATTTTCCCAAGTCTACATTCAGGTTTTTCTTTACAGTCTGAACAATTATTACAACACTCAAATGAACTTATCGTCAACATATCAATTATATCGCATATCAATTTTTGTTTATGACTGCTTTTTAACTCGATTAAGAATAAATTAAATAACCTTCTGGTTTCTATATCATTCTCGTCTAAGTCTGTCATCATACATCTTATCTCTTCCATTGTAGTATTTACAACTCTATCAATAGGACTGTTGTCATTCACATATACATGTTTTGCCCTAAATTCTTCTCTATACCACTTTTCATACTTTGCTTGTTGCTCTTTAGGTAACATATCGAATAAATTATCTATTCTATTACCTATGTGATGAAAATATTCTACATTCAATGATATCGTCCTCCTAAATTTAAAAGGGCAAGACATATCTTACCCTGTTTTTAATATTCATATATTATCGCAAGTAATATACCGAGTTATTAATTCTGCCTTATATCACTATAAGGATTAATCTAAAGTTATAATAGTAGTTATCGAAAATCCATTCACTTGATTTCTACGGATCTTATAGCTGTTACCACCATACATCCAAAACTTATAGCTGTTATCATTTTTCTTGATAACTTGCCGATGTGATTTCTACTAGAGATTTATCATACACCATTCAATTTCCTAACTCCTTTGAATAAAAAAAGCCAAACAAGTGGATCTGTGATTTTATATATGGCGGAAGATTACGGAATTAAACCTTCCTATAGTTCTCTATGGACTGTTAATTCCTCCATATTGTAACCTTCTTTTGTTTTCTTAATACAATTATACCACACTTTAAAGAAAATTGCAAATATAAGTTATATATGTTATTTCAGTTTATCATATATATCATTTATATGTGGATCGCATCGTAATGTTTTCCGTTATTAGTTGTAGTCATCTGCCACACGATTCTATCTCTAACGATAAAACTATATTCCTCATCTTTCATAGAATTATAAATCTTGTTGTCTATTACCTTGTTATCTTGTAATCCAAATTTTTTAACACATTGATTCAAATAAAGTATTTTTATACACACATTATTTTCTTCTATATGTAGCATTACATCACCCATCCTAATTGACACATTTTAAGATTTATATTATAAATAACAGCATCCAACCATCTATTCTCAGATGTTATCATAATCTCACCTTCATATGTATATGAAATTATCCACTGGTTTGTATCACAGTCACGTGATATGTTGCATTTGTATTCTTTATCTCCATCGTAAACTATTGCAGGAAGCGTATCCCTTATTTTTTTTTCTTTATATAGCAAATCTATCCTTTCACCTAGTGTGCTTTTAGCATATGTTTCGAAACAAAGTTTTTCTTGTAAACTTCTAACACATATCCAAGTTAAAACGAGTGTTAATATCGAAATTCCTACTATCATTAAAATTCACCTCTCCAAAGTATTTTCTACATCTTTTAAATTGATATCGTAAACTTATATCATATTGTATTCATAATTATCCACCATTTTTCTTAATGTTTTCAACGATTATAACTATGTGATCGACACGTATATCGGAGACATATTTTATTCCACTCTTTAACAAGAAGTGGTAAACTTGACCAGACAGGATAGATTATATTATACTCACATTCTATCCTTGTGTTAGTGAATTCTGATATTTAAAGGAGATAATCTGGATTTTAAAATGAAAAACTATCTACTATATAATATTACCATACTTTTATTAATTTGTCAAGTCTTTTTTAAAAATAATCTTGTATATCCTCAAAGTTTACCACCAACTCGTTGTAAAATAATAAATTACTTGTTGAATGTATTTTAAATTTACCGTAGTATCCATTAATATACTCAGTTTGTACATTCTTATTCCCAAAGTTCCAATCGTAATATAATATTTGATCTAACAATACTGATTTATTAAGCTGGATTTTTACTATATTATCTAAGTCACCAGTAATTTTTACGTAACTCCTTCCACCATCTATGCTAGATTTTCCATCTTCACTTGTAACCATATCATTTTTACATCTGCTGAATAATATTTCATTTGTACTTTTTACAAATATTGCTTGTATAATGTCTGGTCCAAAAACTAAAATTCTTTCATGTGACCAACCTCCGTGTATAAGTCCTGTTTTTTTATTACCTTCGCCTAAAACTTCTATATTTTCTTCATCAATACTTATAACTACACCTTTCTTAACTGGATAATATCTACTACTCTTTCCATAAATAATATTATCACCTGTTTTTATCTCGAAACCATTCATATCAAAATACTTAACCATTTAAATCCACCACCTATCAATTTTATTAAAGTACTTTAGTAACAACTCTTTATTCTCTTTATAATTTCTATTATATTTTTTAATACCTATTTTACTTATATCGCCATAATTATCTTCTATTAACCTATTCAAACATTCTAAAAATATACTCATATCCCTAACAACTTTCTCTCTTCCATGAAAATCATACTCTCTTGGATCACCTATTCTTTCTTTTAGATTGGTAATATTCCATTTTAAGAGTACTAAACTGTAACCATAATCGACATCCCAACTGATCCACCAATACTTAATTAACCAAACCAATCGCTTCAACTGATTCGAATGTAAATTATACCATAAATCTTTAGAAAATCTTTGTATTTTATACCAAGTTTGATATATTTTAGGTGTTGGAGGTAAGTTTTCTATGTGTTTGAAAAACTCGTTTACTTTCATTTCTAATTTCATTTTTATATTTCTCCCCTCTGGTTTATGATATATTCTGAAATAATCATTATGTAAGTAAAGTTTAATTAAAATTTCCCCCATAGGATACAAAATTTGCGTTTTTTTCTCCCATAGGATACATTTTTTTATTGCTTACAAGTGTTGATTTTATTAGGTTTTAAAGTGATTTCTTCACTATTAGTACTTATAGTATTATGAATGACTGTACTACTAAATTTCAATTAATTTCATAAGTAGGATCTAATTCAATTATTTTATTAAACTTCTTAGATGATATATTTGTAACTATCATATTATCAGATAAGAATCTAACACATTCTATAAATTCATGATCAAATTTATTCTGTCTTAAAAATTCTTTTTTTGCAATATTCCCACTTGTTAGTTTTAAATGTTTTAACTTTATCATTTTGAATCATCTCCTTTTTTAATGTTAATTATCGTTGGTAGTCAACGGATTATTACACAAATCTTGTTGGTGGTCAACAATCGACATATTAACCACAATGTCTGTCTATATAAGGTTTTGACTCTCATTATTTTAAATCTAGCCTATCTTTATCTTTTATGTTACTTTTATATTGAAATATAACTTGCCACCCTTCGAAAAGATAAACCCTGCATTTTTTAAACTTCTTATACTATCACTCTCCGCGTACTCTACATCTGGACTCGTAATCAACTCAATCAGCTTATAATATTCGTCTTTAGAAATTCGGAACGCAGTTCCATACAACAAGTACTCACATAAATCTATCTTCATAATTATCACCACCGAATTATATTAAGTATTGATTTTAATATATGTATAACGATATAACACACTGACTATTCAAATTCAGCACTCTGTTCTTCTTTGTTTAAACATTCATCATATATATTGAAAGTCTCTCTTATAACTTTGTTTATAAATTCGTTACTATATCCTTCTTTTTTCATATAAGATCTTAATTTTTCCATTATTGTTACCCCCTTTTTATTTTGTGAAATACATCATACTACCTTTTATTTTAATCTTCTTACCACTTGTGAATATCATAAATTTTTTAGACTTAGTTTTCTCATTCAAATAATGTCCGTAGCCATTGACGTTTGCATAACTCCAAACAACTGTATGTTCTCCTTCTTCAAGTTCTAAATAATATCTTCCAGAAGTTCCTTGTTTTATATTATCTACTAATACTTCCGTTACAATCTCTTTATATACGAAACCACCTTCTTCCACTTCAAATGTAACTATAAATGTTTCTACTGGGGAAACTACATCACATCCAACTATAAAGATTAAAACTAATAACACTAAAAATACTTTTTTCATTTATCCCAACTCCCTTTCTAACCATATAACGAATGAATTACTACCGACCACGATTTCATTTGGAATACTAAGCCAAGTACTTCCAACTTTCACAACTCTGTTTAAAATTTTTGATTACCGTTTATTATCACTTCAATCACTCCTTATGTAACAAGTATATAACATTTTCTTATAACTGTTAAACTGCTGAAATTCCGAATATTCCTGTTTAATCCATTTAACTTAGATTATTGTGTTATTCTTATCTTTTCTTATCTACCTAACTTTATTTTATCTCAGTAAAACATACTCGTAAACCGTTGATTATTCTAGGTTGAAAAAATAGCACACTTAATTCTAGCTATGTCAAAATGCTTTAAGGTGTAATGTGTCACCTACATGTTTTAAAGTGGCTTATTTAAGCTATCTCTTAATTCCTTTACACGTTCTAACTCTTCTTTAGAATGTTGTATATAACCACCGTTAAGATTTAAATACCAATTAAGAACTTGTTTACGTGTACGTAGGTCGTTGACAAATGTTGTAATTTCTGCTCCTGCATAATCAAAGTCTCGATTATAGTATCCAACAGAGTCTGGATCTTTTTCAGAGAATATAGGGAATTTATTGTCCAAGAAGTCTAGGATTGCAGTAAGTCTCTGTTTTCCATCTACAATAACAAAATCTCCTTTGAATGATCTATTCCACTCTGTGTTGTTAAACAGTATAGGAGGACACTTACCTCCTCGCATAATAAATTCAAGGAATCTAATTTGTTGATCTAAAGTCCAAACGTGACCTCGTTGAAAATCTGGATTCAGATCTAATCCTAAGTTATCTACATAATCTTCTAAAAGAGAAGGAAGTCTATGGATGAATCTCGTTGTGGGTATACTTTTCATAAAATTTATTTCTTCTATATCTCGGAACATAATTAACTTTCCTAGATGCTTTTTTATTCTTTCTGTTTCTTTTTTAGCTTTCTGAGAAGAAATTTCTGTAAGTAAAAACCTATGTATAGATGCTATGAATTTACGTGAACACTCTTCCAAAGGAGTTGTGCTTGTATATAGTATATTATTAACTTGTCTTCCAGTTTCCCAAACCTCGATATGATCTGGACATTCTTTATATTTCATTTTTAATCCTCCTTTTATAAACTATCCTCATATTTCTTCTTGCTACATTCTATAGTATCCAAGCATTTATTTATCCTGTTCTCAATTTTCTTTATCTCTACTAATAAAATACTCTTCTCTTTTTCAAGTACGTCCATCTTCTCTTTTTCACTCATAACGACTTGTTCATAAGATAATTTTAAACTTTCTATATTATTTGGCATAATCAGATCTCCCTTCTATGTTTTATCTCAGTAAAACGATTCAGCAACACGTTGATTTCATTGACTTCGTATTTTTCCACATTTGATTTAAACACCCTTGATATGATTAGAGGTATAATGTGTAGGGTAGGTGTTTTAAAGTGGCTTATTCAGCCGATTTAAGTTTTTCGACGATTCTTATCTGACCTTTACCAGTTAATTTCCTAATTTAGTTCCGTATGGAGTTTTATAAGTAGTTTGTATAACTTCAAAACTTTTATTATCTACATACTTTTGATATGGTATGTTATTACTCATAAGAAACTTACTATCTCTAAGCCATTCAAATAATTTATTCCTACCCATTTTAATACCTTCATCTTTTATAAGTTTTGCAAATGTTCCCATGTCTATAGAGTCAGAACTATTAGCTACCTCTTTTGCATAATCTACAAGCGGCTTATCTTTCTCAATTTTGTTTTCAAGTTTAAGTATGTTTTTCTTATATTCCAACATTTTACCATTAGCGGCTATTAATGCACGTGCAATTATAAGATCTGGACTGTTCCAAGCTTTTTCAATTGCTACGAAATATTTTCTAGCTTGTTTACCTTTTTCATTTTTGGCTAACATACATAGTTCTTTTGCCATGTCTATTTTTAACTCAAAATCTTGTATTTCTTGGTTGTTTTGGGGGTGTACCATTTGGTACGGGGTATAATCTTCATTAAGTATAAAACTATATTTCAGCATTCTTTCGAACCACTTACTGAATCTTTCTTTTAATTCTAAAAATTCATACAATTCTCTCGCACTAATTAATTGTTCTCCATTTTCCTTTTCTTGTACTTTTACTAATTCCATTTATTACCCTTTCCTCTTAATAAATTATTTTCATTCTCACATATTCTCTTTACAAATTCTCTAATCTGTATTTGTAAAGTTGTTTGATTTTTATTACAGATTTTTTTAGCATCTTGTAACTCTTGTCCATTTATACGTATACTAAATACTTTGTCTTTCATAACTATCATCTCCTTTATATTAGTTTACATTGTATACATTGCTTAGTAAAAAAAGTGAGGATTTTCAGCTCCTCTAACTGTCTTACAAAACAAGTATACCACATGTAGTTTTATTTGTCAATCTTTTTTAAAAATTTATCCAACCTTTTTCTTATAGAGATAAGTCTCATAGATGCGAACTGTTTTGAAAATCCAAGTTTTATTCCTATTTCTTCTAATACGTACCCTTTAATAGTTAAATCTAGCACACATCTATCTTTTTCAGATAAGGTTTTAATGAATCTATCTATCTCATCTTTAATTATAATATAATTTTCATTGACACAATCATAATTATTATACTCTTCTACATGGTATTCTTCATATTCACTCAAGAATCTTAACTTGAGTAGTTCAAGTTTTTCCTTTTCAGTTAAATCACCACTAAATTCTTTACATGATAATTTATTTAAATTACGTGTGTGTCGTTCACTTAATCTACCATCATTATATTTTTTCTCATACAAATATCTCCAAGCAATTCTGTCTAATACTATTTTAGCCCACGTAACGAACTTTACATTCTTAGATGGATCGAACTTTGGAATAACTTTTATAAAATTCAACATCATTTCTTGTGACATATCTTCATCTGAAAAATTAGTCATTTTCCAAACAATTGTATTAATTATCTTAGAATATTTTTTTATTACAAACTCATATTCTTCTTGTGTGGTGTATTTTTTAGCCATTATATCATTTACTTTTCCTAACATTTTATCATCTCCTTGTAATTTTGCTTGACTAAAGTATAGTTTTGTGATATACATCTTATGTAAGAGTATTACCGTACAAAGTCGTTTGTTGGTTTTCCTTTTGAATAAAGAGAAACCTTTAGGTGAGATTGGATTATTTCAGTCTCACTATATATTATACACTATAAAAATGATTTTGTCAAGGGGTAATATAAAACTAAAGTTTTACCGTAAGTAAGTATTGTCGGATACAAAAATAAAATAGAATGTTAAAAATGGAGAACCCTTGCCAAATAGTAGGGAACTTTAAAAGATGTACTTGTAGGATAACGATCTCTTTAATCAAAATAGATATCCATTTAGGAGATTCTCTGCCAGTAAGTGAGAGCAAAAAAATTATAAAGTTTAGAATGGGATTAGCTATCCTGTTTTAGTGGTGGAGTTCCCTATAGCTCTGCCACGTTAATATATAGGGAAATAAATTATAGGAGTTGGTAATAATGAGTAAGATTGATAGATTAGGAGTTTTTGATAAAGATACAGGTGAAAAATTTGATAATGGAGTAGAAGTATTCAAATCAGTTATTAGAGAAGAGTTTAAAAATAAGATAATAGAATTACAATTTAAATATAATAAAACGCCTGAAAAAATAAATTCTGAAGAGATAGAAGAATTAATAAAATACAATAAAACTATATTGAATAAATCTAAATTAAAAGAGTATGAACACTTTGATACCTATTATACAGCTAACAAAGAAAAACTAAACTCTTGTTTAGATACATTATCTGATACAGCGTATAAATGTTTTTCTAAATTAGTAGTAAGATATACGTCTTCAGCCAATACTATCCAATATAAAAACAATATTAATATTATAAAAGATAAAGATATTGCGAAAGTGTTGGAGATTACACCTAGAAGATGGGTTGATATAAAAAAAGAGTTAGTGGCTATCAACGCTATTAAAAAAATAAAGTTAAACAACATAGCATTCTACAAGATAAATCCTACAGTCATAGGACACAGCATGAAAATTACAAAGTGTACTTATTATGCTTTTAGAAAAGAACTTATAAAAGAATTCGAGCCTATAAAAGCACTTTACTGGGATAAATTACTTATCGAAGAGTTTGGAAATGACATCTTAAAAGAAGACTAATTTTACTATTAGAGCCATTTTATAAAAAAATGTATTCCGTTCTTTATATTATACAGCTTACATCAAATATAAAAAGTTCATATTATTTCACTTTTATGTAATTTTAGTGAAACTCTCGACACTAAATAATAACAAATTTGTATAAAGAGTTTAACTTGATTCTTTATATAAAGAAGTGTTTGTAGGTAGCGATCACAGTAATCAAAAGAAATACCTTAGAATGGGATTAATTACCCCATTGTAGTGGTGGAGTTCCCTATAGCTCTGCCACGTTAATATATAGGGAAATAAATTATAGGAGTTGGTATGATAGATTAGGAGTTATAGATAACGAAACAGGCGAGATATTATCCAATGGAATAGAAGTGGTAGAATCAGTAATAAAAGAAGAATATCCAAGCTTATAATTATAAATGATCTAAAAGCATTAAAAAACATACTTAAACCATTGATACTACTAGCGTATAATTAATAATAGACCTTACCATAATATGGGTACATTATAGATATAATGAATACAATTTATCAAATATCTTAGCAGAACACTCCATCTAAATCTATGATTTAGGTGGAGATGAATGCTTATCTCTGCCTTGCAAGTCAATATATTTTTTAACTCTTTCATAATTTCTGGACTAATACACTTATTTCGAAATTTTGTAACTACAACTAAATGATAATTCAGACTATAAATAGAGTGTCTATTCTTTTTAAATTCTTCCATTAAAACATCCTTTTTCATTTACAACTAAGATAAAATATGGTATAATTATAGCATAAAAAGGAGGTGAAATCAAATGAAATTAAGTTTTAAATTAAAGCAAAAGTTTAACGATAAAACATTAGCGATAATTGAAGAATTATCTTTCCATACAACAAAACTATATAATACTGCAAATTATAATAATAGAGAAAATGAATTTAACAATTATATTGATATGAATAAAAAATATTCGGATAATTGGCATAAGTTATTTCTACATTCACATAATTATCAACAATGTTTGAAAGTATTAGAAAAAAACTGGAAATCATATTTTGCGAGTATTAAAGATTATAAGAAAAATTCTAATAAATACAAAGGAATACCTCGAAAACCAAAATTTAAAAACTCTACTAATAAAAATGAAATTATATTTACAAACTTAGCCATAAGAGTAAGAGAAAATATTTTAAAATTGTCATTATCAAAAGCTATGCAGAAAAAATTTAGGGTAAAGAGTTTAAATTTTAATCTATCTGATAAGATTAAAAGCCTTGTAAATTTAGAAAAACTGCAACAAGTTAAAATAAAGTGGGACAGAGTATTAAAAGAGTGGTATTTAATAATAATACATATAAAAGAAAAAATAAATATGGATTTAGGAACTAATATAATGTCAATAGATTTAGGCTTAGATAATTTAGCAACTATTTGTTTTTTAGAATCAAAAGAAAGTTACATAATAAATGGTAAAACAATTAAATCTAAAAATTCATATTTAAATAAAGAAATAGCAAGATTGCAATCAATAAGAATGAAACGAACAGGAAATATAAAGTTCAAAAATACTAATAAAATCATAAAATTAAGAAGATATAGAGAAAATTATACTAATGATTATATGCATAAAGCGAGTAGGAAAATATTAGAAATAGCCTTAGAAAACAAAGTTTCTAAAATAGTAATTGGAGATATAAAAAATATAAAACAAAATTCAAAAATAAAATCTTTTGTTCAAATACCAATACAAAAATTAGTATCTTTACTAAATTATAAAGCTGAATTGTTAGGTATAGAGATTATAAAACAAAACGAATCATATACAAGTGGAGTTAGTGCCATTGATTTAGAAGAAGTATCAAAGAGTAATTATGATAAAACTAGAAGAATAACAAGAGGGTTATTTAAAACAAATGCAGGTATAAAAATAAATGCGGATGTAAACGGAAGCTTAAATATACTCCGAAAATATCTACAATATAAATGTATTCCTAAACTAATTGAATTAGCGAGGGATAATGGATTTGTGAATTGTCCAATAAGAATAAGGGTTGCCTAAATGGCGGAAACTTAAATACCAAACTTCTTATAAATCTAACTTGCTAATAAAGGAGTTAGAAGCCACTTCAAAATCTTTGATTTAGTGGTGGTAGTTCACATCTAGTTATAGAATTTCTAAAATTATTAATTGCAGATATTTTTGGAGATTTTGTAGAGTTGGTAAATAAGAAATTCAAGAATAAAGAGACTTAGAAGTAGATAGACTATCTGAATCATTCGGATGTTTGTTTGAATCAATTATAGCTAATTGGTTTGAATAAATTCTAATTTCATTAAATAAATATGGGCATAAACCGCCACCTCTCCTCCTTTCAAAAATAAAGGGGTGGTAGCTCATGTTCAAATCGAAAGGATCTGATAAAATTGGCAAGAGGAAGAAAATCAAGGTTTAAAATACCACAAGAAGACATCAGACAGTGGTTTTTAGATCACATAATTGATAATGAAGGAAATAAAATACCATTTCGTAAACTTTGGTGGTCGGATGAATTTATAGAATATTCAGGTATGACAGGAGAACGTGATGGTAAAAAAAGTTCTAATGGAACAATGAGTTACTGGTTGGGAAAATGGGGACTTAGTGATAAATTTATATTTGAATATCATAAAGAAGTAACTTTTAAAATTCCATTTTATAAACAACTTGATAAGTGGAGCAAGAAACACAATAAAAATACTAGAGAAGAAGATACAAGTTTTAGTATTTTAAAATATGAAGAAAAGAAAACACGGAAAGTTATATCTCGAATACTAAAAGAATATAACCATCCATTAACCGTAAACAAATATACTAAAACTAAAGTTATTTGGAATACATTAGAAGAGGATAGATATTTTCATGCAAATAAAAGTAAATTATACAAACTTTTTAATAAATACTACAAGGAATTAGGTGATTAATTTGAGAAGATCAAAAGAAGAAGAAAGAATACTACAAAAATTAAATGAATCCAACATGAAGATAGACGAATTAGAAGAACTGAATGATAAAAAAAACAAAGATATATTAGATTTAAAAAAACATATAGTTGAATTACAAACTGCAATAGTGACTTCGGATTCAGATGATGATTTAATTAAAAAGATATTAATACTTTATGCCAAAAATAACTCATACCTTGAAATATTTGATAAAATAAAATTACAAGGTTACAGAGATATAGAATTAATTTATATTAAAGAAATTTGTACTAATAGGAAAAACTTAAAAAGTGAGTTTGTTTTATACTTTAAAGAGCAACAAGAAGCGTATATCAAAAGCATATCAATGAAACCAGATGTTCATATAGATAAAAATCTACTAAGACTTGAGAGACTGTATAATGAGGCTGAGTTAGATTTAGCCAAATGTGAAACTCTTGATGAGAAAAAGAAAATTAGAGAAGAATTAAGAAATTTAATCAAAGAATCCAATGGAACTATTAAAAATATCATAGATGACAAAACTGATATTGTTCAAAATGAAGCTTTATCAAAAATTGCAAATGGATTAACGAAGGCTTTATCCGAAAATATGGATATTGAAGATGAGTTTGAAATGGAATCCTTCGAGGTGATGTAAAATGAAGAATACTGTTTTTATTGAAAAACATGGATTAACTTTTAAAAAAGATACTTCTGGATATTTTATACCACATAGATATAACGTAAGGATGCAAGAAGATGGAAAATTTAGAGGTAAGAAGATATCATATAATTCTAAAGATCCACTTGGAAAATGTTTGTTTGGTTTTATAATATTTGCCAAGTCAAGTGGAGTTGAAATTGATAATGATACTGGGGAAGCTAAACAAGGATATTTGGATATATACCAATATATAATTGCTTATGTAGTAATTAGACACATGTTGTTGTTAGATTCGGCAGATGTTATTACCGCAATTGCTAGACAGGCTGGTAAAAGCCACATTTCACGTATGTTAATAGCATTTTCTATAACTTTCATTCCTTTATATATAAAAATAAAAACGAATCGTTGGTTTTCTACACTTTGTTCTTTTAAAAACGATACAGCAGAAGATCAATTAGGGAAAACACATCCACATATTTTAGATGCTATAAAAATATTTAATGATATATATCCAAATAAACCTTTGCAATATGATTGTCAAATTGAAGAAAAAGGAAGAAAAAGGAAACTTAAATGGAATAGTAATTTTATAGAAATCAACAGAATGATAGATGGGATTTCAATTCCATATTCATCACTTGATACGTTAGGATTAGAAAAGAATACTAAAACACCCGGTTATACTTCTCATTTTATGTTTGTTGATGAGTCCCAAGATGTTAATGCAGATTCTTTTAATTTCAATGCAAAACCTTTTACACAAAGAACAGGTGGTATATGTTTTTGTATAGGAACTGCTAATAATGATCCCGAATCAGTTTTACGAGATATGTATGTTGATACAGGTATTCCGAACGATTGCAGAGTACTGATAGATGTTGATAAAGTTATTGATTTTCAAAAATTAGTATCAGAAGAACATGCCGAAAAATTCGTAAACAGGTATACTAAAGAACTAAAAAAATATGGTGAACATTCTGATTATGTTCAAACACAGTATTTTATAAACTTCAACATAGTTGGAGATAATTTCACTTCACTAGAAAGACTAAAGGGAAATAATTTATTTATAGGTGATTTAGATAGAGCCTTTACTTGTGCAGAACATGAATATAAAATAGGTGCAGTAGATCCAGCATTGGACAAAGATATGGCAGGAATGGTATGTGGTGTAAGTAAGTTTGGGCAGTCAGGAGTAATAAATGAAGTTAAAGACGTTATTATTCTACATGATAAGAATACTCAAAAAAAGTCACCAGAGACACTTATTAAAAAAATAGTTGAGGTTTGTATAATACACGAATTAGATTATATAATATTAGATACTACTGCAAATCAAAGTGATAGAGCATACTATTTATATACAGCATTAAAAAAAGCTGGTGCGAACACCATGATAATACCATTTGACTACTCTAGCAAGAATAAAAAATTAATGTTTGGTTATTTAGAAGATAGTATATTTAATCAAAGTCTTTTATTGCCAAAGTTAGAGTATAGAAATACAGATTATCCTTATGATGAGTTAATGAGACAATTACTTTATTTAAAAAAGAAAACTTCAGATACAGGTAATATCAGATATATTGCTCCAACTGGTAGAAATTTTTATGATGATTTACCTATGTCTTTAGCACAGTTTAATTATTGTTTGGAATATATTAGGCGAGAGCAATCTAATAGGACATCAATCAATCTAGGAGATGGTGTAAGATATTATATTACTTGGAATAAATTTTTAAATAAATACAAGGAAGAACAATCAAGTAATCCTGCCAGTTGGTGGGCTTTACCTTTATAGGAGGTGATAAACTCAATGATAAACCTATATTCAGAGTATCTAGAAAGTCAAGATGCTGATAGAATAAAAGCTATCGAAGTAGTAGAAGATATGAGATATGGCAGAGCATTTACGCATTATGAAACTGCCAAAGTATATGCTTCAAAGGTTACTACATTAACATTAGAAGAAAGATTAAAGTTGTTTGTACCGAAGGGATATATGGAAAGACTAATTTCTGAACAAGTCAACTTCTCACCAATTCTAAATAAGCTTGAATGGAAAACTAAATCAAAAGTAAATCCACAAAGAGTAAATAGAATGTATAAATCTTTAAAGGTTAATAATTGGAAAGAAATTTTACTATGGGAAACTTATGATAATCAGATAAGTAAAGGAGATCAATTTTTTGAAATATTTTTTGTGAAAAGTGACAGTGCTCCTAGATTAAAAAGTTTAAATCCGAAATATATGACTCAGATACACTTAGATGATTATGGAAGAGTATTAGCATATGTATACCAACAAAATGTAGTTAAATCAAAACTCGATATATTATCAAATACAGCATTAGTTAAAGGAGAAACACAAAGAACGGTTACTTGGGTATTTGAAAAGGGTAAAACAACTATATTAGACCCTATCAACGTATTAAAAAGAGATGGAGAGATAATATATGATGACGATAACGAACCAGTAATTAATCCTGTCATAAGATTTAATCCACCAGAACTAAAAGATTACTTTTTATTATTACATATACCAAGTATTAAAAGACAAGATGAAGAGTTTTCTGAAATAATAGCAACAAGAGCTATAGATGATTGTATAAAAGCAGATCAGATCAGTTCAGATATAAACTATGCTAATAGAATGAATGGATCTCCTGTAACACACGCAATCAATCTTAAACTCAAACTTGCTGAATCCTCTAGGTCACCGGGTGGTTTTATAAATTGGGAAATAAGAGATAGTGATTCTAATTTTCAACTACAGAAACAAGAAATAGATAACGATTTAAAATCTTTAGAGATGGAGCAAACTACTACAGAA
>Ga0222683_1000109_pt1 | contig 40079 bp, 36 predicted proteins | sample AntAcemetage1073_FD_179841 | JGI IMG/M metagenome (GOLD analysis project Ga0222683, IMG submission 179841) | Saline water microbial communities from Ace Lake, Antarctica - #1073 | ecosystem: Environmental > Aquatic > Non-marine Saline and Alkaline > Saline | place: Antarctica: Ace Lake... | reverse complement strand
CCGCTCGATTCGATCAGCGCCTTGATCGTCGCCGGCGTGAGGCCGAGGTTGAGGACCGTGTCCATCATCCCCGGCATCGAAACGGCGGCGCCTGACCGGACGGACAGGAGGAGCGGGTTTGGCCCTACCCCGAACGTCTTGCCCGTGGCCTTCTCAAGCCGCTTCAGCGCTGCGTCGATCTCCGGCTTCAATGAGGCGAACAGCTTCGTCTTCCCAAGCTTGTAGTACTTGTCGCAAGCCTCGGTCGTGCACGTGAAGCCCGGGGGCACCGGGAGGCCCAGACTCGCCATCTCAGCGAGGTTGGCTCCCTTTCCGCCGAGCAGTTCCTTCATCTTTGCGTCGCCATCCGATTGGTCCTTGCTGAAGAAGTAGACGTACTTCATCCTCCGTGCACCTCCGTGCGTTCTTCGCCCGTATGCCCATGTCGTTATGTCGTGAACAGCGCCTCGGCAAACTCCTCGGCCGAGAACGCGTGCAGATCTTCCGCCGTCTCGCCGACGCCGACGAACAGGATCGGGACGTCGAGCCTCTCACGAATCGCGAGAATCACGCCGCCCTTCGCCGTGCCGTCAAGCTTCGTCAGAACAAGCCCCGTGAGGTCGATGGCGTCGTGAAACCGCTCGGCCTGCGAGAGACCATTTTGTCCGGTCGTCGCATCGAGCACAAGAAGCCGCTCGTCGGAGCTGCGTCCGAGTTTCTTTGCGACCGTTCGCTCGATCTTCTTCAGTTCCTCCATCAGATTGTGCTTCGTCTGAAGACGACCTGCAGTGTCGATGAACAGGACGCCGCCTTTGCAGATGGCGTGGTCGACCGCGTCGAACGCGACGGCCGCCGGATCCGCCCCTTCCCGCTGCTTGATGAGGTCCGCGCCGATCCGCTCGGCCCAGACGGCGAGCTGCTCGACGGCCGCGGCACGAAACGTGTCAGCCGCGGCAAACGTGATTGGAAGTCCCGGATCTTGCTCGCGGAGTCGTGCGGCAAGCTTGGCGATCGTCGTCGTCTTCCCCGCGCCGTTGACCCCGGCGACGAGAAAGACCGTCGGCGTCCCATCGGCCCGCAATGTCTTCGCACACTCAGATTCTTCGAGGCGCCGGCAGACGAGACCCTTGAGCGTCTCCAACGGATCACGGTTGTCCCGACGAATCGCGTCGCTCAGTTCCTCGACGAGTCCGGCCGCGACCTGCGCGCCGACGTCGCCTCCAATCAAGATCTCTTCAATCCGCTCGAGCTCCTCCCCGGACAGGCTGGAGCGACCGCGGAGAAGCTGTCCGATCGAATCGGTCAGACCGGAGCGCGTCTTCGAGAGCCCGTCTCGTAGACGGTCTAGCCAGGCCACTACATCTCCTCCGGGACGGCCATGCCGAGGATCTCGAGGCTCTCACGAAGGACGATCCGCAGTCCGTGAAGGAGGGCGAGCCGAGCGGCTGTGAGTTCCGCATCGTCCGACAAGACGCGGTGCCTGTCGTAGTAGCCGTGGAAAGCCCTCGACAGCTGAAGGGCGTAGTCCGCGAGGAGATGAGGGGCGAACGACAGCGCCGCGTTCTCGGTGACTTCGGGGAAGCGGTCGAGCACTTTGATCAAGTCGAGTTCCTCCGTCTCGGTGAGCGGAGAGAGATCGGGTGTCGCCTCGGCGATCGTTTCATCTCCCGCTTTGCGGAAGATCGACGTGATCCGTGTGTGCGCGTACTGGACGTAGGTCGCCGGATTGTCCCGCGACTCGCTCCGCGCCAGATCGAGATCGAAGTCGAGGTGAGCCTCGGGCTTCCGCGAGATCATGAAATGGCGGACGATGTCCGACCCAAGCTCGTCGATCAGATCTCCCAATGTGACGAACCGGCCGGCCCGCGTGGACATCTTCAGCGTCTCGCCCCCCTCCTTGAGGCTCACGAACTGATGCACAGCGTAGGAGAGCCAGCCTTCCGGAAGGCCGAGAATGCGCAGAGCCGCCAGGACGCACGTCTGCTCCGCGTGGTGGTCGGACCCCTGCACGTCGATCACGCGATCGAATCCGCGATCGTGCTTGTTGAGGTGGTAAGCGATGTCGACCATCAAGTAGGTCGGGCGGCCGTCGCTGCGGAAGAGCACTGAATCCTTCGCGCCTCCGTGGTCCTCGGCCTTCAGCCAGACGGCACCGTCCTGCTCGTACACGCCGTCGTGTTCGCGGAGTGCGGCGAGCGCCCGGTCGACCTCGCCGGAGCCGTGAAGCGTGGCCTCGCTGAACCACTCATCGAATCGGACGCCGAGCGCCCCGAGATCGGCCTTGATTCGATCGGTCATGCGATGAACCGCTTCGCGGCGGAACCAATCGCTCGTCTCTCCATCGAACTCGAGGAATCCATCACCCAGCTCGTCGCGGACGGTTCGGGCGACGTCCTTGAGGTACTCGCCGCGGTACCCGTCCTCGGGGATCTCCCGATCCTCGCCGAACAGCTCTCTGTACCGGATCCACAAAGACTCCGCGAGAAGATCGATCTGTCGTCCTTCGTCGTTGAAGTAGTACTCGCGGCTCACGTCGAAGCCCAGGCGCTCGTAGAGGTTGGCGAGCACATCGCCCAAGACCGCCTGACGCCCATGGCCAACGGTCAACGGACCGGTCGGGTTCGAGCTCACAAACTCGATCTGGATCCTTTCTTCCTCTCCGCGGTCGGACCGCCCGTAACGGTCGCCGAGACCCAACAGATGCGAGAGAGACGACTGGATCGCCGTTGGCTGGAAGAAGAAGTTGACGAAGCCAGGGCCGGCGACCTGTATCTCTCGGAAGCACGAGCGACCGTCCGCCTGCGCGATTCGCTGAGCAAGATCCGCGGCGAGGTCACGCGGGGACGTGCCCGCATTCGAGGCTGCCACCAGTGCGGCGTTCGTCGAGTAGTCTCCAAACTCGGGCCGATCGGTCGGCCGGATCTCGATTGCGCTTGCCGGGAGATCTTCTCCGAAGGCGGCCGAGTAGGCCGACGCAACAGCGCCCGCGATCAGGTTTTCGAGGTGTGTCGCCATGGGGACAGAAGGATACTGGAAAGACTACTTCTCGACGATGAACCGCATTCCGGTCTTCGTCGCTCCATCGATCTGTAGCTCTATGAATCCGGGAACCACCTTGATCGGAGAGGCACCGTCTCTCTCGATCAACCGACGAGCGATGGCGATCGCTTTCACCGTCTGGTTGACGGCTCCCGCGCCGATCGCGTGCACCTCGACGGCGCGGTCCTGTTCGAGCGCACCGGCGATCGCGCCGGCAACGGAATTGGGATTGGACCGCGATGCGACCTTCAGGATCTCCATGGCTTGCCCTCCGAGGCGTACCGACAGCGCTCCCCATGATGTGGCTAATGCCGACCCAGCATAGTGATGCTCCGAGAAGCCGTCAATTGCGCCGAGGAACAGACGGGCCTTCTGAAAGGACGTCTGCTTGCGGGCGGAGACCCTGAGCGTCAACAGATTCTGTCGTATTCCTTGGAGTTCGTCTCGATGAGGATTGATGCTCCCTGCACCCTCGTGTAGTGTATGCAGGGAACTCGCCCACGACTCGCCAATGGCGAGCCGATCGCTTAGGGGCGAAGGCCGGTGGAGCATCCAAGCCGAGGAGGGTGAATGGCGCGACTGTGGCTTCGTTGCACGTGCTGGGTCCTCGTGGGGACGTTGGCGGTGTCTATGTTGAGCCATTCCCGCTCCGTAGCGGAGTTGGAGAAGATCGTCGGCTCGGACGCGATTCGCGAAGTCAGCATGGCCGCTGGACTGGCGCTCGCCGACCACTACGCGCTGACCAAGACGGCTGGGGATCTCGTGGCGCTGGCCGAGGCCGGCCGCACCCAGGGGATTCGACTTGCGGCTCAGACGGCGCTCGACTCGCTGGCCGATCCGCTCCAACCGCTGATCATCCTAGCTGAAGAAGAGCTGAAGGCTCTTGCGATTTCGGCCGTATCTTCCACCGAGCGATTGAACGCGGCGCGTGCGTACTACCTCAAGATCCGCACGACGCTGTCGGCAGACAGACTCGAGTCGGACGCGACGGAGAGCCAGAGTGCTGAACTGGCATTGGCGGCCGGAGAAGCGCTGGCGGGTTTCTACGCTTCATTCGATCCGATGAGTGAGGCGGACCTGATGGACCAGGCACTTCACGGAGTGAGCCACGGGATGCGAGTCGCGGCCGGGCTGGCACTGGCATCGCACCTCATTCAGACGTCGTCGCTAACGGAGGTGGAGATCACGGTGAAGATCATGGAGCACACGATGATCCACACGGAGCTTGCCGAGGCGTACATGCGGGTTCTCGCCCACCGCTTCACCGTGAGGAGGGGGGACGTCGGATGAGGCGAAGAGCTTTCGTGCTGACCGCTCTGGCATGCCTCTTCGTCAGCCTCCTTGCCTGCGGACAGGGCTATTCCGAGATTCCGGCCGACGCCAAGGTCCTAGCGCTCGGCGAACCGGGGACAGCCTGGGCGGATCTGGAGCCCGGCGTCCGAGGAGGCACGTTCTACCAGTTCGCTCTTGGGAACCCAAAGCGCTGGAACCCGACGACCGCGATGGAGACGTCGACGACCCTCTACACGAACCACATCTTCCACGGCCTTGTCGGCTTGAATCCGGTCACGGGCTCGCTCGATCCCGCGCTCGCCAAGAGCTGGGAGGTCTCCAGCGACGACCAAACGATCACCTTTCATGTCCGCCGAGGGCTTCGCTGGTCGGACGGAGCGCCGTTCACGGCGGACGACGTGTTGTTCACGTTCAACGACGTGATTCTGAATGAGGACGTGACGACCGGCCTTCGCGATGGGCTGCGTCTTCCCGACGGATCGTTCCCCACGATCGCGAAGGTGGACGAGTACACGGTGACGGTCACGACGTCCGTGCCCTTTCGTCCGATCCTCTCGGCGATGGGACAGAAAATCCTGCCGAAGCATAAGCTGGCTCGGTTTGTCCACAAACTGAATCCGGACGTGGAGCCGGGGACCTTCGACTCCGCCTTGGGACTTGACACAGAACTCTCGGAGATCGTGGGGATGGGACCGTATGTCCCATCGAGCTTCGTGCCCGACCAGCACGTTGTGCTGAAGCGGAATCCGTTCTACTACGTATACGATGGGCAAGGCACACAGCTGCCGTACTACGACGAGCGGGTCTTGCTGGTCGTGCCGAGTGACGACGTTGCGTTGCTCAAGTTCCTCAACGGGGAGATCAACGGATTCGCGCCACGCACGAGCGATCTGCCGTTCCTCATGGGGAAAGCGGCGCTGCGGGGATTCAGTGTGGAAGTTGACCCTCACATCGCGACGTACGGGACGTCCTGGCTTGCGTTCAACCAGGACATCGGTCTCGCCGACGGAACGGACGCGAGCAAGCGAGATCTCTACCGGAACCGGACGTTCAGACAAGCGTTTGCTCACCTGCTCGACAAACAGGCGATGATCGACTCGATCTTCCATGGACTCGCGCTTCCCCAGTGGAGCCCACTCAGCTTCGGCTCGCCCTTCTACGCAGGCCGTGACCTGTACGGGGGGCCAATCACCGAGACGGGCGCCGTGATCTTCGAGTACGACTTGGACAAGGCGGCCCGTCTGCTCGATGGAATCGGGATCGTCGACCGAGACGAGGACGGCTGGCGAGACTATGAGGACGGCGGGCGCGTCTCGATCACGCTTGCCACGGTCTCGGGATTGTCTGACTCCGAAGGGATGGCAATCATCATCACCGATCGCGCGCGCCTGATCGGGCTGGACGTCCGATTCGTTCCGGGAGAGGTGAACGCTGTCCTCACGGCGATGTACACCGGATCGTTCGACGCGCTCCTCCTCGCGTTCACGGGCGGGAATGAGCCGAACAGCCTCGCCGGCGTCTACGGGAATTGCGGGCGGCTCCACTTCTGGCGCCGCAGTGCATGCGACGAGCCGACCGAAGTGGATCTGGAGATCGCCGAGCTGTTCGAAGCGGGGGTCGCGACGTTGGACAACGAGGCGACGTTTGAGAGCTACGAGGAGATCCAGCAGCGGGCGGCCGAGGATGCGAGCATGATCTACACGGTCTACGGGGCCTTTCGCTACGCGTACTACGACTACGTGGGAAACGCGGAGATGGCCAACCCGAACGGGCATCCGACCGGGCACAGCGGCAATGCGTCCGACTTCGTCTTCGATCGCCGACTCCTGCCGTAGATCGTTCGTTGAGCGGCCGCTGTCCAGCGCCCGTTCGTCCTCAGGTCGGGTGGGATCGTGAGCGGCTTCATCCTGCGTCGCGTGTTGCTCATGGTACCGCTTCTGCTTCTTGTCTCCTTTGTCTCGTTCCTTGTCGTCGACCTAATGCCGGGCGACTACGTGACGCGCCTGGAGGCGAATCCGGACTTCTCGCAGCAGACGATCGATCGATTCCGCGCGCAGCTGGGCCTCGACCGCCCGGTTCTTGTTCGGTACGGCCACTGGCTCTGGAATATCGTAACCCGCGGAGACTTCGGGGATTCCATCGAGACATCGCTTCCCGTGTTCGAGACGCTGTTCATGGGAAGCCGGCTCACTCGGACGATGCTCGTCTCGGCGACGACCATCGCTTTCATGTGGCTGTTGGCCATTCCGCTCGGCGCCTACGCGGCGACCCATCAGCACCGCCCGGGCGACCACGTCGTGACGGTTCTTGGCTTCGTGACCTTGTCGATCCCCGGCTTCGTGATCGGGCTCGTCCTGATGTGGGCCATGGTCAGCTTGCTCAACGCCGGCGAATTCGGGTTGGGCGTGGGCGGTTTCCTCGATCAGCGCTTCATTGGAGCGCCGCTGTCGTGGGCGAAGCTTGCCAACATTCTCTGGCACCTGTGGCCGATCTGGCTCGTCGTCGGGCTGAGCGGTGCGGCCGGTTTGATGCGCTATACGCGCGGATCGCTGCTCGATGAGTTGGCCAAGCCCTACGTACAAGCGGCCAGAGCCAAGGGCCTGGGGCGGCATGCCGTCGTCTATCAGCACGCGCTGCGAAACGCGATCAACCCGCTGATCAGCATCCTCGGAATGCAGTTGCCCCGTCTGGTCGCCGGCTCGTTGATTGCGTCGATCGTGTTCGGACTTCACACAGTGGAGGGCGCGTTCTGGCTCGCTGTTCTGAGGCAAGATCCATACGTCATCATGGGAGGCCTTCTCTTCTTCGGCGTCTTCCTGATGCTCGGGAACCTGTTGGCCGACCTCCTGCTGGCCTTGGCCGATCCGCGTGTTCGGCTGGACTAAGATGAAGGAGACCGCGTGCGCCATTGCGATGGGGACATGAGCCGGAGTTCGCGAGGACAACGCGGGAGAACGGTGAGCGGGAACCGCGTCTGGCGAGCGTTTCACCGACATCACCTGGCACGGGTCGGAGGATCGATCCTAGCCGTCCTGTTCTTGTTGACCGCGTTCGGGGGGTTCTTCTCGCCGTATGCGTATCGCGATCAGGACAGCTCGCATGCGTACGCCCCGCCGACACGCGTACATTTCCACGACGAAGGAGGCTCCAGCTGGCGTCCGTTTGTCTACCGAACCACGATGTCCATCGATCCGGGCACCCTCAAACGGGACTTCACTGAAGATCGGACGAAAAATTACTACGTGCGGCTCTTCGTGCGCGGCGCGTCGTACCATCTGCTGGGGCTCTTCCCCACCGACGTTCACCTGTTTGGCGTTCGAGCCGCAGACGGCTTGAGTGACGCGCGCATCTGTCTATTCGGTACCGATCGTTTCGGGCGCGATCTGCTCACCCGCACGCTCATCGGGGGGCGGATCTCGCTTGCCGTAGGGCCGTTCGTAATTCTGATTCTTCTGCCGCTTGCCGTCGTCATTGGGGGCGTTTCGGGGTACTTCGGCGGAGTGCTTGATGCGGTGATCCAGCGGATCGGTGAGGGGTTCATGATGATCCCGGAGCTTCCGATCGTGCTCGTTGTCGGGGCCGCGCTCGCCGGGCGCAGCGCGCCGCCCCTGGCCGTCTTCTTCGGCGTGATGGCCGCGCTCGCGGTCGTCGGCTGGGCGCGCGTGGCGAGGGTGATCCGGGGACTCGTGATCGGCTTGCGCGAGACGGACTTCGTCGTCGCGGCGCGGGCGGCCGGATCGAGTGATCTGCGGATCCTGCTGCGCCATATCCTTCCTCATACCACGTCCTACTTGGCCGTCACGGCAACGCTCCTGATTCCGGGCACCATGCTCACCGAGGCCTCGCTCAGCTTTCTCGGATTCGGACTTCGCGAGCCGATGGTCAGTTGGGGCGGTCTCCTCAACGTGGCGATGGACGTGACCGTCATCGAGCAATACCCGTGGTTCCTGATCCCGGCCGGGTTCGTCGTCGTCAGCGTTTGCGCATTCACGTTCGTTGGGGAAGCACTCCGGGATGCCCTCGATTCGCTCTCCCGAACGGGGAAGGCGCGACGCGTACGATCGCGAGAGGCGCGAGCCGGAGTAGGCCCATGAGGCCGCGGTCGGAACCGGCGAAACCTTGCAGCAGGTCAGGGATTCAGGTATCCTTGGCTGTCCCGGTTGGCCGCTGAAGCCGAACCGCGATGGGGGGGGGTGAGTCATGGAACGGATCGAGCCGGTGTCCATCGAAGATGAGATGGAGCAGTCGTACATCAACTACGCAATGAGCGTCATTCGAGGGCGAGCGATCCCTGACGTTCGTGACGGACTGAAGCCCGTGCAGAGGAGAATCATGTACGGGATCCGCGAACTCGGCCTCACCCCCAACAAGCCCCACCGCAAGTCGGCCCGCGTGGTCGGCGAGGTGATGGGTAAGTTTCACCCGCATGGCGACATGGCGATCTACGACACGATGGTCAACATGGCGCAAGCCTTCTCGTACCGCTACCCCCTTGTCGACGGACAGGGAAACTTCGGCTCGATCGACGGCGATCCGGCGGCGGCAAACCGGTACACGGAGGCTCGGCTGACCAAGATTTCGATGGAGTTCCTCGAGGAACTCGACGAAGGGACCGTGGACTGGCAGCCAAACTTCGATGACTCCCTCGAAGAGCCGATCGTCCTTCCGGCCAAGGTTCCGAGTCTCCTCATGAACGGGGCGTGGGGGATTTCTGTCGGAATGACGACGCAGATCCCGCCTCACCATCTGGGCGAGTTGATCGACGGCACCATCGCGTTGATGGACGATCCGCTCATCTCAGTCAAGGACCTGATGCGCTACATCCCTGGGCCGGACTTCCCAACCGGAGGCCTCGTCATGGGGCGAGCCGGGATCGAGGAGATGTACCGGACCGGGCACGGGAAGATGACCGTTCGCGGCAAGGCCACGATCGAGGACGATCGGATCATCATCACCGAGATTCCTTACCAGGTTCGCAAGTCGACGATCGTCGAGTCGATCGCGGCCAAGGTGCAGGCCGGTGAGATCGACGGGATCTCCGATCTTCGAGACGAGTCGGACCGCGAAGGACTCCGAATCGTCGTCGAGATGAAACGCTCGGCGACGCCGAACGTCGTACTCAATCAGCTGTTCAAGTTCACGCCGCTCGAGCGAACCTTCGCGGCCATTCTCCTCGTCATCATCGACGGGAATCCGCGAACATTGTCGCTCAAGGAGATCCTCAATTGCTTCATCGACTTTCGCAGGGAGGTCGTCCGTCGCCGGACCGCGCACCGCCTCGAGGCCGCGAAAAAGCGTGCCCACATCCTTGAGGGATACCGGATCGCGCTCGACAACATCGATCGCGTGATCGAGATCATCCGGACGTCGAAGGACACCGAGACGGAGACTCGCCTCCTCCAGACCGAGTTGGCACTCTCGGACGAGCAGATTGAAGCGATCCTGCGGATGCGGCTCTCGCAGTTGCGCACCCTCGAGCGAGAGAAGATCGACGCGGAGTACGAGGAGAAGCAGAAGGCGATCGCCGAATACGAGCGGATCCTCGGCAGCGAGGTTGTTCTCGATGAAACGATCAAGCGCGAAATGCGCGAGATCAGTGAGAAACACGCCGACGCGCGCCGGTCGCTAATCACCGATGAGGACGGCGATGTCGACTTCTCCGAGCTGATCCCCGACTACGATTTGATGGTCAGCGTGACGCATCGCGGCTACATCAATGCCCCTCGCGCGATCGACTTCCGGAGCCAAGGTCGCGGCGGGAAGGGCGTGATCGGGCAGCGCACGAAGGACGACGATTACGTCTTGATCACGAGCCTCGCCAACGCGCGCGATCAACTGCTCGTCTTTACCGACCAGCGCAGGGTCTTCCGGACGCCGGCGTACAAGCTGCCTTCGCTGAATCGTGACGCAGCGGGGAAGAATGTGCGATCGGTCGTCGCAATGGAGCAGGATGAGCTCGTCCGCTCGATCCTCCCCGTGCCGAGTTTCGACGACGTCGAGGGCCAGCTCTGTCTGATGGCGACCGCGAACGGGATTGTGAACAAGAACCGTTTGTCGGACTACTCCAACGTGCATGCGAGCGGGATCAACGCCCTCAACGCCGTTGAGGAGGATCGCCTCGTGGACGTCGAGATCTCCGACGGGGGCGGCGACGTGATTCTGGCGTCACGCAACGGTCAGACGATCCGCTTCCACGAGGAGGAAGTGCGTCTGACCAAGCGACCATCGAAGGGCGTCATCGGGATCCGCCTCGACGAAGGGGACAGCGTGATCGGGATGGCCGGCCTCGGCCGGGAGATCACGATGGACAAGAAGCTCCTGATGGTGAGCGAGTTCGGCTACGGGAAACGCGTCTCGCTCGACGACTTCCCGATTCAGGGTCGCGGCGGGAAGGGCGTGCAGGGGATCAAGCTCGATGAGGACGCCGGTCCGCTTGTCTCCGTCGGGATCGTCTCCGATCAAGACGAGATCATCATCACGACGGAGCAGAAGGTGATCCGCATCCTGGCCGGCGACATCAACGTATACCGTCGGTACGCACGAGGTGTTCGTCTGATTCAGCTTGACGAGGATGACCGGATCGTCTCGGTCGTGCACGTGGGGAACTAGAAATGGCCGGCAGGATCGAGCAACTCGTCGACGAGACGCTGGCCATCGGCGTAGGGAACCTGGTCCCTCGAGAAGACCTCGTCCGGAAGCTCGAGCGGTTCGAGGAGACGCGCGAGCCGCTGCGGATCAAACTAGGCATCGATCCCTCGGCGCCACACCTGACCCTCGGTCATTCGGTCCCATTGCGCAAGATGCGCCAGTTCCAGGATCTCGGTCACGTTGGGGTCCTCGTCGTCGGCGACTTCACCCGCAGGATCGGCGACCCGTCCGGTCGATCGTCGACACGGTCCCTCATGTCGACCGAAGACATCGAGCGGAACATGGAGACCTACCGCGAGCAGGCGTTCAAGATCCTCGACCCGGACAGAACCGATTTTCGATACAACTCCGAATGGCTCGGGAAGCTCGACTTCGCCGACGTCATTCACCTGACGGCCAAGTACACGGTCGCTCGAATGCTCGAGCGAGACGATTTCTCCGGTCGGTATGCCGAGGGTCAGCCGATCAGCGTCCTCGAGCTCCTGTACCCGCTGGCACAAGCCTACGATTCCGTCGCGATTCGCGCCGACGTCGAACTCGGCGGGACCGATCAGCTGTTCAACCTGCTCGTCGGCCGCGACATCCAGCGCGAGTACGGCCAGGAGCCGCAGGTCGTGATGACCGTGCCGCTGTTGATCGGCCTCGACGGAGAGCGGGCGATGAGCCAGACGACCGGGAACTACGTCGGGATCAGCGAATCACCCGAAGAGATGTACGGCAAGCTCCTGTCGATCCCCGACTCGCTGATTGAGCCGTACTTCATCTACCTCACCGACTGCGAGCCGCCGAGCGGCCTTGCGGACGCACCGCGCGACGCGAAGCGCCGGCTCGCGCGTGAGATCGTGTCGATGTACCACAAGGCCGATGCGGCCGCTTCTGCGGAGGCCGAGTTCGACCGGATCCACATCCGGCACGAGCGTCCGTCCGAAGTTCCGCAAGTGACCCTCGATCGCTCCCTTCTCAAGGAGGATGGAACGATCTGGATCATCGATCTCCTGCAAGCCTCGGGCCTCGTGGCGAGCCGGGGCGAGGCAAAACGCATGATCACCCAAGGCGGCGTGCAAGTGAACGAAGAGAAGATCACATCCCAAGACCTCGACATCCCCTTCACCCCGCCCGTCCTCCTACAGGTTGGCAAGCGCGCGTTCGCGGAACTCGTGTAGGAGTCGGACAACCGTGACCGCAGAGAACGGCAGAGTTGTGGTTTGTGCTCCCCGTTCTCGCCCCCGTGGGAAAGGTGTGCCCAAGGGGCTCTACTTCTCCGGGCTCGGGAGGCGTGTGGCCGAAGCTCCGTGGAACGTGTAACCGCAGATCACACAGCAGAACGTCACGTCTTGCGGGTCGCCCGGATTGGTCCGAATGCATCGATGCGATCGACATCGCGGGCACGTCCAGCCATCCGTCTCGGGGGGCGCTCCGCCGTGATCGGCCTTCTGCTCACTTCGCGTCTCACGCAGCCACGAAACGCCGCGGACGATCGGCTTCGACTCCGTCGCCGGCGTCTCTTCTTCCTGGAACTGAAGGAGAAGCAGTTCCTGCAAGAGCAGCTCGAGTCCCGGCATTCCGCCAACCATGTTGTTGAGCATTTGGCTCGCCTCCTTCTTGGTGCGGTTACCCCACCTACGCGGAGAGCGAAACCATGTGTCGCCTCAAAGATGTAGATTCTGTGTAGGTTTCCGCGGCACGAGAAGAGAACGGGCGCCTGATGTGGCTCTCAGCGAGGCAAGCCGGAGATCAGAACACCGTGACCGGGTCCACCCTCTCCTCTAGGGTATGTGTCGCCCGATTCGGTGCGCCCTGCAGAGGCGACCGAACAAGTGTGAGGTAGAACGAGGCACCTGCCTGTTCAGCGCCGACAAGGGTGAAGCCAGCCTCCTGCGCCGTTTGAGCAATGGTGTCAGAGGACATCTCGTGCCCTCCCATCGGACGCCGTAGAGCGTTCGGATCGTTCGGTCGGGTAGCTCGGCTCGGACAGGAACGACGAACGTCTTGCGGGCTTTGGGGCCGGGAGCAGGGATGACTGCATCCCAAATGCGAAGCGTGCCGTCAGGCCGCAGCACACGATAGGCTTCTCTCAAGATCTCTGCGCGGTCGGATGCCGAGACGTACATCAGGAAGTAGAACGCAGTCGCCGCATCGAATGAGCCATCTGGAAACGGCAAGTCTCTGGCGTCGGCCACAACCTTTGGTGGGACCGGCAGGCGCTTCATCGAGCTCCTCTTGCCGAATGTCGACCGCAGTGACCTGTCGTCCGCGCAGCTGGCCGATGACCCCCTCGCCGCCTCCGCCCAGATCGAGGATCCGCTCGTCATCGCCAAACACGTCCTCGACACGGACCGTCTGCGGTCCGATGACGTGCAGCCCCTTCGCAAACCTGCTCACTCCCAACACGAGTCGCCAAGTCAGTGCGTTCACCGCGGCCTCCTCCTCCGACTCCGGTGGGTCGTGGACGCAGGCCACGCGGTTCAATCGACTGTACCATGAGCTCCTGACCACGGACTGTGAAGCCCGACAGAGATTCGCGACTCCCCCTCAGTCAAGAATCCGAAGAATGAAGGTCTGACCCCAGCTCTCTGCTCTTCGCCCTTGAGTTCAGTACTGCGTCCCCGGAACTCACACAACGCCCTTGACCCCAACGCCCTTCGGGTACTGTGTCCCCGGAACTCCGACAAGATGCGAATTGCAGTATCTCCACGGCAACTGCTATCCTGATCATATGCCAGATCCGAATTGGCTGTACTCAGCATGCGCCCAGACGGCGGGAGCGATCGTCGCCATTGTTGGCGGGTTTCTTGCGACACGGCTTGTGTCACTCGGATCTGAGCGAAGGGCGGCCAAGCATCGAATGGGACTAGTCCTTGAGCAACTCAGGGATGCCAAACGGAGGCTTCGGGAGGCACGGGTGAAACTCGTGAAGTGGGAAGAGGCGGACTACGTATCCTCGATACTCGATGCTTTGGTGGAATCAGAAGGCACTGTCAGCGCCCAAAGCCTTGCTGAGAGACACCAGACCTGGTCTATTGCGCCAAGACGGCAGCTAGATCTCGTTGATGACCTCAGTGACCAGTGCAGAAACGCGTTCCGGCTGTTCAGATCCTTGGCGACGAGCATTCTCAGCGCGGAATTCGATAGAGAACTCCGCAAAGCTGGAATCGAAGTGTCAGGCTCAATGCGCGAGCTCTGCAGGTCAGTGTTCTTTGAAGTGCAGAGGCAGCGTGCTCAGAGGCTACCGAGTGTCCTCGACAGGATCGGGTATACGATGGCTCCGTCTGTTGAGTCGATGGAAGCAACTCAGCTCAAGGTCAGTGAGAGAGACATGGCATTGCAGCACAAGGCGGCTGCAGAGCAACAACGGATGAGGGCAAGGGCGGAGCTTGAGAGCCTCTTCAGTCAGATAGCAGGACTGAAGAGGCCAAGGGGGCTGGTGTACGCCTGGAGCATCCTTGTGTACATGGCCGTGGTGGGGGTCGCGCTTCCGCTAGGGTTGCTGCCGGCCGGCAACGAGACAATGGGCTTGAAGTGGTTTGTCCTAGGCGCCTTCTTCGGAGGCCTTGGGTTGCTCCTGCACTACTTCGCGCTGCTGTTCACCAGGGAAGAGGACTAGCTTCGTTCGGAGGACGGTATGGCAATCAGGACGGCGGAAACGGAACACCACTGGAATTACTTCCTTGCACTTGAGGAGGATCTGGCGCGGTTGGCTCGCTACGTCGATTTCTCTGAGCAGAACTTCGCGACGTTCTCAACCGAGATGACGATTCTTCTTATTGCGTCAGCATCTGAGGTTGATGTTGTGATGAAGCTCCGATGCGGGCAGATCGGTCATCTGGCAGGCAACATGCGGGAGTATAGGGCTGCCCTGGCCGAAACCGAGCCGAGGCTTCGAGACATGGAAGCTGCCATCCCTCGATTCGGGCTCACGCTGCGCCCGTGGGCCAACTGGCGGGAAGATGTGCCCCCAGATTGGTGGAGCGACCACAACGCTGTGAAGCACAATCGAAGCAAGGACTTCGAGAAGGCGAACCTCAAGAACGTTGTGAATGCCATGGGAGGGCTGTTCCTGCTTCTACTTGCCTACTTCGGAGAGGATGCTGGACGCAGCCGCCTTGTGCCCGCTCCCATTCTCTTCAACCCACCTAGCGAGTACGCGAGAAAAGGGCACGCACTTGATGGCGAAACCGGCCTGTTCTTCGATCGCGAGTGACTTGGAGGTCTTGAGGGGGTGCTGACAGGTGCAATGGCCGGATTCACTTCTCGCCAGGCCGAGCGAGTGCGAGAGAGTGAGAAGAGCGGGCGCCGGATGGCGTCCGCCCGCTTCTTTCCTGCAGTTCTCGCCGAGGTCTGTCGGCTGAAGCCGACAGATTGCGGAACGGCGGACGTTGATACGCCCGCCGCTCCCTCCCGTTTCCGTTGCGACCTACTGAACGATCAGATTTGCCGAGAACCGATCGGTGTCGGTGAGGAGGAATTCCTCCATCGTCCACAGCGCTTGGACCGGACATGCGTCAACACACTGCGCGCAGAGCCCGCAGCCGATGCACGTCTGATCGCAGGCGGTGCCCCTCGAAAGCCCTTCGGGGACAGCGACGGGGCCATCAGGTCTTGCCGAACAGCTGCGTCGTCAGCGTTTCCCCGGCGTTTCCGCGCTAGTGATCGACGAAGAAGTCGGAGAATCCGACCGACTTGGACGGGGTCACACGAAAGTATGGGGTTGTGTAGCGCAGCAGCACGTTGTGGTCGACGGTGAAGTAGGCGCGCACCGTCAGGCGGGGCGCTTCGCCGAGGAAGATGCTGAAGTACGGGTCGCTGAACGTCACGTGATCCCACGTGCACTCGACCACGTACACCTCGTACTCGCGACGCCCGACGCGAAGATCCATGGGGAGGGTCTCGATCCCGAGCACCTCGCCCCGAGTGACGAAGAACGGATCCTCTCCCCACGCGAGGAGTTCGTGCGAGAAGACGTGGAAGCTGTGCGTCTGCCCAACCTGTAGCTCTTTGGCGTAGACGTGGTACGGCCAATCGGACGGCGTCATCGACGGGGTCAACCAGGGGATGTTCGCCTCGAACAGCCCGTGGGACGTCGGCAGGACGATCTCGGCCGTCGCAAGTTCCTCGTCCAGTGCGTAGTGGCCGAGGGCCGCCCAATCGGTTTTCGCCGGATCGCAGAAGTCTCGACTCATTCCGAATTCCGCGCCGACGAGGACGAAATCCGTCAAGTACGCGTTCCAGTCGATGGTGATGACGTCGCACACCTTGACGACGACCTGTTGCACAAGCTTCTCTCCGTCAGGCGTCTCGTGAAGGCTAGCATCGACCGTGGTGACGTCGTAGAGATCGCGGTAGGCGAGGCGCTGGGGAAACGCGTCCTCCGCATCGAGAAGCCCGTCCCCATCCGTGTCCTCCCTGAGCGGGTCGGTGAATCGCTCGAGGTACTCCTCGCCGTCGCTGAGTCCGTCGCCGTCGCTGTCCGGATTCAGCGCGTCGGTGGATAGGACGGCCTCCTCGGCGTCGCTCAGCCCATCACCGTCGGAATCGGCGGCCAGAACGCAGAGCGCCCCGCCGATCGTCAACACGAGCAAGAGAAGCAGGAGGGGGCCTCTTTTCATGGTCGATCACTCCTTGTCTTCAAGCGGTTTGACTACCAGATTGAGCATGGCGGGAAGGATCATGACGGTGACGGCGAACGCGTACAAGACCGCCGTTCCGGCGAGAAGGCCGAAATCACGGTTCCACAGGATGGTACCCAGAATTAGAGCGAAGAACGCCGCGATGGTGGTGACGCATCCACTGAACAACGCCTCGCCGGTTCTCGATGCGGCCATCCCTAGATTGCGCTCCTCGCGGAACCTCTGGACGAGGTGGATCGCGTAGTCGACGCCCACGCCAATGGCGATGGCCGCCACCATGGCGGTCGACGCGTTGATCCGAATACCGAGCAGCTTGATCGTGGCGAGTTCGAATCCCATCACCAAGGCCATCGGCACGACGCTGACCGCCGCCCACCGCAGGGAGCGAAAGACCAAGGCGATCACGGCGAAGCACAGAAGGAATGCGATCCCCATCGACATGAAGAACCCGTCGCGCAATGAACGCAGCGACAGCTCGGTGAGGTAGGGGGACCCGGTCACCACGACCTCCAAACCCAGACCCTCCAACTTCGCGACCAGGGGCACCGCCCGAGTCGTGATGTCCTGTGACACGGCCTCCGCTTGCTCGTGGTTGTGGAATCGGAGGACGTCTGCCCGAATCACCGTCGCCGTGTACTCCCCGCTCTCGTCCCGGTCGACATACCCGGCGGCGCGGGTGCGCAGGTCCGGGTCCGCAAAGACCGCATCGAGCAGCTCCTCGTAGGCCTCCGCGGCTCCTGCCTCCAGGAAGCGGCGCATGAACTGCGCTTCCAGCTGCAGATTCACACGGCGGGCGTCGTCGAGAAGGTGGGCGATCGACGTCACCTTGCGAACGTACGGAGAAGCGGACAGCGCGGTCGGCGCGGTGTCGACAAGCGCGCGCATGACCTCGAGGCTCGCGATTGGCCCCTTGACCAAGACGCTGACCTCGTCGTAGACGCGGAATTCCTCATTGATGTCGTCGTACAGCTGCACAATCGGGAAGTCAGGCGGAAGCATCCGACGCAGGTCGAAGGCGTAGATCTCAAGATCCTGTCCGATAATAAACGCTCCGACCCCGAGCAGCACGGCGGCCGCCACAACGAGCGGTCCGATCTTGGATCGAGCGACGAAGGTCGCGTACTTCCCTAGCCACCGGCCGAGGCGTGTTTCGTCACCCAGCGGATCAGCACGCTCAGCGGCGGATTCCCGCATCAGGTGCTTCGATGCGGGGATCACCGCCATGGTTACGATGAAGCTCGTCAGCATGGCGAAACCGGCCAGCAGGCCGAACTGCTGGATGGTCGGACTTCTCGACACAACGAGGGAGGAGAATCCGACGACCGTGGTCAGCGTCGTGAGGAGGAGCGCGCGTCCGGTTCGCGTGACCGCGATGTCGATAGCGCTTCCACCGGCATGGCCGAGGCGCCGCTCGCCTTCATAGCGATGGAGCATGTGAATGGCGTCATCGATTCCGACGCCGAGCAGAAGAGGCAGCACGGCGATCATCAGGAAGTTCACGGGAACGCCCCAGAGTCCGAGCAGCCCGAACGTCCACACGGCGGTGAGGATCACGATCAGCAACGGCAAGTAGAGGTTCGAGAGCCGGCGGAAGCTGAACGCGACGGCCACCAACGACACGATGCCCAATCCCAGGCCACTGTGGAGAAGGATCAGCAGAAGCGCGAGGGCGGCCCAAACGGCGATGCGCAGCGCAGACGTGCGCCGGCTGGTGAGGATCATGGCTCCGATCAGTCCGAAGCCGCAGGCGAGTTGAGCGCCAGTCGTTGCTCCCACCGGGATATACGGCGCGAGGGCGATCGTCGCCAGGGACAGCAGGAGTGTCAGGAGCAAAACGAGTTCTCTGCGGTCCCGGATGCGGAAGATCCACACGAGCACGACCACGGCGATCACGGCGGTGAACGGACCGAACAGGCGCACGTCTCGTCTCGTAACCTGATCGAAGATCGAGAGGGACGTTCCGTAGCTGACGAGGCCAATCTCCGTCGCGCTGGGCTCGAGCTGCTCCAATGCGGCCTCGGCGGCCCGCGAGACCTCGACGAGGTCTGCGTCCGCATCGACGGACGCGAGGGCAAGGGCGGTCCCCTCAGACGACGTGAAGCTCTGAAGGAGGGTCATCCGCTGGAAGGCCATCCGAATGACGTCCTCGAACGCATAGCCGAGGTCGCAATCATCGACCGGCAGCACGCTGTAGGCGGCGTCGCCTCCGTGCAGCCCGGCGTGAATGGCCCTAACGAAATCCGGAACGCCTTCAGCGCTGGTGATCCCGGGGATTCCTCGAAGTGCGGACAACGCGGCGTCCATCTCCAGGATCGCTTGCGGCGAGTCGACGCCGAGACCCGGCCGCGGCGAGAAGCGGACGTAGAGCGTGCCCGAGAAGCTCACACTCCCGAACCGCCGCTCGATTTCTTCGTGCGCATCGACCTTCTCATGCGTCGGGAGAAACTCCTTCGGGTCATTGGCGACACGAAGCCGAGTCGCCGAAAGCGCCATGAGCCCGGTGATGCTCGCGACGGCGATCAGCACTGCCACCGGGTGCCGCGCGGAGAGTGCCGCAACCGATCGGAGGAATCGACGCATGGGTCTCCGAGGACTACAGGATCGGGACCGTCAACATGAGGAGTCCGACGATGCCTGAGAGGTCCGCGCTCACATCGAACAGGAGCGTGTCCCCGGCCGGCGTGAGCTTGACGAGTTCACCGTTGTAGAGATCCTGCGCAAGATACGCGCTGGTTCCTGCGGAGATCTTCGACGCGGCGGTGGATGCCTGCGCGACCGATGCGAAGCGCACGATGAAGCTCACAGTCGCCGAGTCATCGCCGAATCGGACCGCGTAGCCCATCGCCTCCTCGCCCGCCTCCGACGGACGATCGACCGCCGGATCGGTGATCCGCACGAAGGCAAGGTCTCCGCCCCGGACGCCCAACGAGATGCACAGCTCAGGGAAGATCGGAGTTGTGCCCGCCGCTCCGCAAAGAATCGACTCCGCGGACGCGCGCAGTCGGTCCCGATCCGGCGGAGCGATCAGTCCGATCTCGGATCCAATCCAGAGGGAACCTCGATCGGCGAAGTAGCTCCACTGCATCTCGAACGGCCCAAACCGTCCGCCGGCGATGACCACAGGCGTGTCGGCGATCGTCTCGAGATCCCAGTTTGCGTACGACGACTCGGGATTCGCTGCCTCGAGTTCGAGCGCCGAGGCGGCCTCCATTGCGGCAACGGTGTCCACGCCCCTCACCAAGGAGGTCGGCGTCATACCGCTTCCCGTCCCGTACGCCGCATACACGACGTCAGCGACGTCGAGCTCCAGCACACCCAGAGAACGCAGGATCCCATTGAGCGGGTGATTGGCCGCGGCCAGCGGGCCGATGACGCCGCTTCGCAGCCCATCGTCCGCGCTCATCTTGGCGAGATCGGCCGCGAGGACCTTCGCGTACGTGTCGGGGTACTGGATGACGATTTCGTCCGTCATCAGTCCTTCGGACGCGGCAGCGGCGAAGGCGATCAGGCTCGCCAGTGCAGCTAGACATAGTTTCCGGGACACTGTATTCCTCCTACGGTTTACCCCCGAGAGGGCGCGTTGTTTGGTGATCGAGCTTCCGAGTCGCGTCATGCGCCGGCCGCTGCTCCGAGGAACGCGCCGACGGCGTCGATTGCGTTATCGACCAGCGAATCCATGTTCCTTCCCGAAAGGGCCAGCAGATTCAGGCCGTGAATGTGCGTTCCCGTGAAGCTCACCAGCGTCGCCGGAGAGATCCCCGATCCCTCGAGCGCTTTCGTGACGTCGCCCTGCAGCTTCACGAGCCAACGGCGATGATGCTCTCCGAACGCACGAACTGCCTGACGCGCCTCTTCGGATGGGGAGACGAGAACCATGTACAGGAGGCGAAACAGCTCGGGCGTCTTCTCGTAGTTGGAGGCAAGGCCTTCAATGATGACCTTCGAAACCTCCAACGGACCGGTCGCCTGTTGTGCTCGCTCGCGAATCCCTTCGAAGTGATGTCCGATCGTCTGCTCGACGAGCGCGTGCAGGATTGTCTCCTTCGATGGGAAGTAGTAGTAGAGGGTCGCCTTTCCCAGCTCCGCTGCCTCGGCGATCTCCTCCATCGTGCCGTCATGCAGACCTCGGGAAGTGAAGACCTGGAGTGCAGCGTCGAGGATGAGCGACACGCGTGCCTCGCGTTCACGAACCCGTCTTGCAGACACTCCCATGAACGCACCTCCGCGATTCGACCGAACGGTCGAGACTAGTATATCCGGTCGAATTGCAGCCGCAACTGCTGTCCCTGACGAGCTTTCTCACATGCGATGCGCTCAAGGCGGCGTGCACTGAGAAAGGCGTTTCGCGCCTAGACAGGTTTCTCCGACGCAGGGTGGTCCTCCGCCTGTCGGGGCGCTTGTGGCTGTGCTGAACGCGGGCCTAACGGTTCTCGTCCTTCAGGGTCTCCTGTAGGGCGCAGATCTCCTGTTGGAGGCGTCGTTGCCGACGGGCAATGCTGAACACGTAGAGAAACGTCAAGCCCCAGAACACGCCGTAGGCAGCAGCAAGGTATGTCATCTTCCTCTCCTTGTCCTAGTGAAGCGCACGGCGCTTCAACTCCTCGACCTGGTCTGCCATGGCTGACAGACGGAACCGCTGGATCAACAGCACGAAGTAGAGAGCCGTGAAGGTCGCCAAACAGAACAGGAACGTCCACAGCATCGCGGGAGCCAGCCCGCCTCCTTGGCTCGCGAAGGCCACGGGATGGACGCTCTGCCACCATCGGATCGACAGGAACGTGATCGGGACTCCGGCAAAGGCAACGATGCCGTATACGGCAGTGAACCGCGCCTTCTGCTCCGCCTCGCGAAGAAAGGCCCGCAGCATGTGATACGCGAAGTAGACTAGCAGAAGAACCGTGACGAGGATCAGGCGGGGCTCCTGTTCCCACGGCCACCACGCGTTCCAAGTCGGCTTGGCCCAGATCGACCCTGTGATGACGGCCATGCCCGTGAACACGATGCCGATTTCGGCCGACGAAACCCCGAGGATGTCCCACCGTCGCTTCCGGGTTCGTAGGTAGCCGATTCCCGCGACAAAGGTCACGAAGAACGCGAAGAATCCGACCCACGACGACGAAACGTGGAAGTAGAAGATCCTCTGCACGTCTCCCATCTTCGCTTCAGTCGGCGCAAACAAGAAGACCAGATACAGCGCCGCGATCATGGCTGCAGCGGTCAACCACAGCAACACGTCGGTGCCGCGAATCTTCTTCTTCATCGTAAGGACCTCCTCTCCCATACCTCGACTCGGGTCATCCCTCAACCACGAAGCGAAACGTCATGAGGGAGACGACAAGGAAGACGATATCGAATGCGATCAAGAACCGCACCCACGGCACCAGGCTCTGCCATGCCGCTCCGTCCAGCACGCCGGCGGTCAGCTTAACAGCCGAGATGATGATGGGCAGAACGATCGGGAACAACAGGACAGGCAGCATGACCTCGCGTGCTCGGGAGTTGGCAGCCATGGTGGACAGAAGCGTCCCCACGGACGCGAACCCTACGGTCCCCAAGAAGAGAGCGAGGAGAACGAGAGGCCGGAACAGGTTCACGTTGAACATCGCGGAGAAGATGGGCAGCATGATCGCTTCGGTGACGGACATGAACAGCAGGTTGCCCAGCATCTTGCCCAGATAGATCGCCGATCGCGGGACAGGCGCCAGCAACAGGCCGTCCATGTGGGAATCCTCGATCTCCAATGAGGACGAGCGGCCGAGCTGGAGCGTTCCGGCAAAGGTAAGCGCCGCCCACAGGATGCCGGGAACAAGGAGCGTGGCATTGGTGGTGCGAAGGTCGAAACTGAACTTGAAGACCACGATCAAGAGAAGGATGAAGACGAACATCGAGCTGAACATCTCCTTGGTTCGCCACTCGGAGACCATGTCCTTCCACACGATCGTCAGCGCCTTGCGCAGGGCGTTCACTCCGAGCCTCCCTGCGCTGCGCTGCTCGCCTCTTGCGTCTTCTCCCAGTAGGCAACACGAAGCTCACTCAAGGACAGCCGTGCGCTGGTCGCCTCGTAGGCCACCCGGCCCTTGGAGAGAATGCAGATTCGGTCCGACAGGCTGAGGCCTCGCTCGAGATTGTGCGTTGTCATCACCACGGTGCGCGTCTCCGCACGAACGGCGGCGAGCAGCTCCTCCAGCATCCTGGCCGCCTCCTGATCGAGTCCCGAATAGGGCTCATCAAGGAGGAGGATCGGTGGTTCATGGAGGATGGCGCGAGCCAACGAGAGGCGCTGCTGCATCCCGCGAGAAAGCGTACGTGCTCGGCTGTGTCGACGCGGGCGGAGTCCCACCAACCGGAGGACCTCTTCGACGCGCTCCTTCCGCTTGCTGATGCCGTAAAGCCTCCCGTAGAAGTGCAGGTTCTCCTCCACGGACAAGTCGTCGTAGATCAAGGAGTCGTGCGAGGAGAAGCCAAGCTGCCTGCGAGCCTCGCACGTACTCGAATGTAGATCCGTGCCATTGATCCGGACCTCGCCCCCCGTAGGCTTCAGCAGGGTCGCCAGAATGCGAAGGAACGTTGTCTTCCCCGCGCCGTTCGGGCCGAGAATCGTCAGCGATTCGCCGTCCGCGACATCCAGATCCAGGCCGCGCAATGCATGCGTGGGGCCGAAGGATCTGACGAGACCCCGAACCTGGATCATCCCGCGCGTCTCCCGCGACGGCGAATGAACGGGTACGTCAAGACAGCGAGAATCAGCACGGCCGCGACGGCGATGATGACGCCGGTCGGCAGCATCGAACTCCCTTCTGTGGGAGCGAGCTCCGGCGAGTCGACCCGATCGAACGTCAGGGCAAGCACTGCGCCGCTCGCGAGGTTCTCACCCGTGAAGTGCGAGTAGCTCGCTTCCATCATCGACACGGGCCCGGCATCGGTCAGCTGGGGGGCGGTAAGCGAGACGACGCCGGAGCTGGCGAAGATGTCCACATGGCGCGTGGCATACGCGAGAACCTTCTCTAGGGAGTACGAGACCTCGGGGAGCGGGAGCGTGTAGCTGAACGTGAACTGCGCGGTCCCTGGGAGAACGGGAAGAACGTAATCGAACCCCTCGGAGGAGATCACAATCGATCCCTCGGGGAATCCGCCGAGCCACTCAACGTTGGCCGCGTCCTCGGGCAGGATGAAGTGGATCGTCGTCCACATCTCCGCTTCGGCGTGGCCAAGATAGGTTCTCCCGCTCTCGTTGGCGAAGACGTGGACCTCCTGGACATGGAGATAAGGCACTCCCACCTCTCGCGAGACGATCAGGTGGACCCGATCGTCGACCAGGCTGTCATCGGCCGTCGTGGTCTCATAGACGGTCAGTGGGACCGAGATCAGAGTCTCATCCGGGGGGAAGCTCCTCGGCTCGAAACCGTAGGTGATCCCTTCGTATTCGGCGACGAGTCGGTACACCCGTCCGGCGGTCTCCAAATCTGCGAATCGGAACAGGCCTTCCCCGTCGGTTGTCGCCATCCGCGGCTCCAGTTGCTCGTCCCCCCGCCACGCGAGCAACATGACGGTCGCATCCGCGATCGGGGCATCCGATTTCGTGCCATTGAGAACAGTGCCCTCGATAACGCCGGTCTCGGCGCACAACGCAACCCAGCACAGCGCAAGCGTCACGAAGAACGCGTTGCCGACAACAGCCAGGCGCCTAGCCATCCCGACTCCTTTCCGCCCGTCCGGATTTCGTTTTCCATCCCGCAAGCAGCGCGCCGGCCAGCAGCAACGCGCCGCCGATCCAGAGCCAGCTGACGAGCGGGTTGAGAATCAGCTCGAATCCCGCTCTCCCGTCCTCATCCAGGTTGGCGAGGACGACGTACAGATCCTCCAGCAGGCTGCTTGAGATGGCCACTTCCGTCACCCACGGGCTCTGCATCGCCCAGTGGTAGTTCTTCTCCGGCCGGAGAATCGTCACGAAGGATCCGTTGCGGGTCACGGTGAGCGCTGCCTCGTAGCGGATCCTGCTTTGATAGGTCGCCGGCTGGTCATCGAGCGTCTCCACGGCGAACCCTTCGTATGTCAGCTCGTAGGCGTGGAACTGCGTCGACTCCCCGGGCGTGAGCGATACGAGACGTTCCGACTTGTAGGCGGTGGATCCGGTGATCCCGACCAGAATCAGCACAATCGCCAAGTGAGCGAGATGTGCGCCATAGCGGCGACGGCCTCGCCGTAGCTGTGCGGCGACCGCGCCCAGCCATCGGGAGATCCGGTCGGCCTTGCGGCAGCAGGCCGCCATGTCCTTCGCGACAACGCCGACCAGGGATGCGGTCACGAAGGCGGAGACGAAGGTCGAGACCAACGAGAACGGGTCGCGAATGCGAAGAAAGGCCATGATGAGGACCGCCAGGAGCGCCACGATGCCGGAGAGGACAAGCCGTGCGGCCGTCGCTCGCGTGGATCGTCCCCAAGCGAGCACGGGACAGATGCCGATCAAGAACACAGCAAGGAGCATGAGCGGACCGGCAGCGCGATTGAAGAAGGACGCACCCAGGCTGACCGACACACCGCGGATCGCCTGAACCAGGGAAGGGTAGACCGTCCCGAGGAGGACGACGGCCCCCGCGCCGCAGAGAAGCACATTGGCGGTATAGAAGCTCGTTTCGCGGGAAATGATCCCCGCACTGGCCGCGTCTTCAGCGAAAGACCCGCGACGGCGAATGACCAGCGCCACCGTCGAAACGAGCGTGATACCGATCGCCGCGAACAGGTAGTAGGCGATGGGCTGCACGTTGCTGGCAAACCCGTGAAGCTCGGAAACGATGACGCCGCCGCGCGTAACCAGGGTGGCGAACAGGCAGAGGGAGAAGACAAGCGCAGGGAGGACGAGATTCCATCGGCGAAGGAGCCGTCTGCGCTCCTCGGCGATGGTGGAGTGAAGGAGCGCAGTGCCGACGAGCCAGGGAATGAGAGACGCGTTCTCCACCGGATCCCACGCCCAGAATCCACCCCAGCCGAGTTCCACGTACGCCCACCACCCGCCGATCAGGATTCCCGCTCCGAGGGTGGCCCAGCTGAATAGACTCCAACGGCGCATCCTCACGATCCAATCTGTCGTTTTCCCTGCGGCGAGCGCCGCGAAGGAAAGGGCGAACGGAATCGTGTAGGCGGCGTACCCGAGGAACAACACAGGCGGATGCAGGATCATGCCCACGTTCTGGAGCAGCGGGTTCAATCCTGTTCCTTCGGTCGCCGCCATGGGGAGAACCGCAAACGGGTTGCTCGTGAGAAGGAGGATCAGAGCGAAGAAGCCTTGGACCGTCGCCAAGACGGCCACAAGATGCCCTCTGACAGGATCTCTTCCGTCCCGTCTCGCAATGGCGGCGAACGACAGGAGGCCCACGAACCAGAACCACAACAGAAGAGAGCCCTCTTCACCTGCCCAGAGGGCCGAGATCCGATAGATGACGGGAAGACTTGTGCTCGAGTGCTCGTACACGTACTGGATCTGGAACTGGTGTGCCAGCAACCCGTAGAGCAGGATTGCGCAACCGGCCGCCGCCAGGCCGGCGACCGTCCAAACGGCCTTTTCGGCGCTTTCCGTCAGCCGCTGCGAGCGCCTGCGCACACCGATGAGCGCCGCAAGAGCGCCGTAGGCCGCGACCACGACCGATAGAATGAGTGTCCACGTTCCGATGCTCGCCATCGGCTACTCCTCCTCGTACTTGGACGGGCACTTGAGAAGGATCGCAGAAGCATCGAACGTGGTCGCATCTCTGAGGCTCCCCTCGACCACGGCCTGCGTTCCGTCTTCCAGGAGATCGGGTCGTACGCCGCTGTACTCGACGGAGATCGATGCGCCGCTTTCGTCGGCGATGTCGAATCTCAGCTTCAGATCCTCTGCGTCCCAGACGATCGTCTGTCCGACGACGACGCCCGTCGCCCGAACCAGGCGATCCGAAGGGCCCTCGGCGAGAAGCTCGCCCACCGTCAAGTACGGCGCGGTGGCGTTGAGGATGTTGCTGTACAGAAGCCACCCGACCACCGCGACGACGATGGCTCCGCCTATGTAGTACGGGAGTCGCCGTGTGGATCGGGCGCGCTCGGCCTTGTTCTGAGAACGGGTCTGCGGTTCCAATGCTCCATGCCCCCTTGTCTGCTGACCGCGGATCGGAAGAATCGTACCTGTGGGTCGATGCGATATCAAAACCCGTCAGCGCGCTCGAAGGTCGCCACGCGGAACCGAAATCAAACATGCGACGCCGGGTCCGAGAGTCAGACCCGATCGCTGCGCCGCTTCCTCCGAAGAGAAACGGGGACAGGACACTCTCGCATCCTGCCCCCGCAATGATCTACTCCAAGGACGGATTCGTTTTACGGTCGGGCGTAGCCGCTCACGTCCGCGCCGAGGTCGGCGAGACTGTCGATCAGCAGCTGAATCGCGTACTTGGGATTGTGCGCGTAGAAACCGGCTTCCTTGGCCACCAACTGGTAGTTGTACGCCGCCTTCAGCAGGCGAGGCGTCCACGCCGCGAAGCTCGCCCCGGCCGCGTCGAACCAGTAGGGATAGCTATGAGCATCGTAGACGATGCCGGTCGATCCGATGGCAGCGAGAAGCGCTTCATGCAGCGTCTCGATCTCGTACTTGACGCCCTCGGCGGTATCGCCGTCGCCGTCGTAGTCGGTTGTGCCACTCCGGATCGTGCCCGGATCGGTGGCGCCGGGATGACAGACGCAGGCATCGATCAGCAGTTCGAGCGAGTGCGAATCGTGGCACTTGGCACAGGCATCGAAGCCGCCGGAGTGGGCGAACAAGCCGACGTAATCTTGCCCATCGTACTCGTAGCCGACGTTGGCAACGCTTCCCTCACGGGTTGCGCCCGAGGCCGCGTAGTGGACGTTGATGAAGCGTTGTCCCTCGATCACGGCATCTGCGTCAACGCCCTCAGCGGCAGCGTCAACGGCACCACCGTAAGAACGTCCCTGGTGACACTGGACGCACGGCGCTTCTGCCGAAACAACGTCGACGACCGCACCGGACGCAAACGTCACGGAGTCAAGCGCCTCGACCGCGGGGTCGTGGCAGGACTCACACGTGATCACGCCGGGGGCGGCGTCCTCGTCCTCCACGCCTGCGAGGAAGTTGATGAAACCGGCTCCGCTGTGGCACTTGGCGCAACTTGCTGGCACGACGGCCGGATCGTCCTCGTCCCAGTGTGCGAATCCTTCGGATTCGCGGTCTGCATGAGGAGACCCTTCCCAAGCCTCTTGCGGTGTGTCTGCGAAGGCGACGAAGACCCCGAGACAGAGGATCGTCGCGAGCAGTATCGCAAGTTTCGTCTTTGCCATAGGTACTATACCTCCCAGAAATAGTAAGGCTAGCCTGTTGTGAGATTGTCAATCGACAGCCTAGGATTGCTCTCGGTTGCCCCCTTCTCCGCGGACCGACCCCTTGCAGCACCTATCGGGCACAAACCGGCAAACCACCATTGTCAAGCAGTGTACTTCAGCTCCCCGCTAGGTGTCAACGCAAATCGGCAGTCCTGAACCAGCGTTTGACAGCAATCCTGTGAGGTTCCCCGGGGAGTACCTCTGCGACGAATCCCCCTTTTCGCCTCGGCGTGCTTCGGCGCTCTCTACAACTCTCCCGGCAGATGACAGCTCGTGCAGCCTTCGTCTGCGAGCCCGACGTGGGATTCCGGAACCCCCAGAGGGCCTGATCCATGACACGTCAGGCACTGAGCGCGCCCCTCCAGGGTGTGAGAGATGGTCGGGACGACGACGTGCGCCGCTGTCGGCTCCTCGGCCGTCGGGGCTTGCTGCCCCCGATCTGCCGGCGCCGCTGGGAGAGAGTGGCACGAAGTGCAGTCCCGCGAAATCGAGTCTCCTGTCGTGCCCACGTGTTTCCCATCGTGACAGCGGAAGCATCCGGGAGAGTCGCTGTGGCCCAGGTTGTCCGGGTACACATCCCAGGTGAGATTCATCTCGGGGAAGACCGTGGTGTGATAGATCTCTTGCAGGACTTCGACGGCGGTGTCGATCTCGTGCTCCATCCCGGCCAAGGTCGCCGCATACTCCGACGCATAGAACTCAGCAAGGCCGGTCATCTGCTCGATTCCCTCGTCCTGGGAAGCGTAATCCCCCGAGAGAAGCGCCATGCCTTCTCTCTTGACATAGGGCAGATCCGGATTGACTTCCCCGGCGGCCAGCGCCTTGTCCAGCTCGAGCTCCGGATCTCGGAACTGATGCGCCGCGCGATTGTGGCACGTGAGGCAGTCCATCTCCTCGCGGTGCAATGCTCCCAGCTCGTCCTCGGAGAGAGATGCCCCGGCTGCGATGTACTCGATCAGGCTCCCATCCTCCTGCTCCACGGCGACCCAGGGGATCTCCTGCTGCACTTCGTCGACGCTGGCGAACAACACGGTGTTCTCGACGTGCCAGTGCGCACCGGGCATCCCCGCCTGATTCGCGTCGCTAACGTAGACGGAGAAGACCGTTTGCGTCTCCGTGTTCTGCTCGTCGCTCGCGAATCGGCTCGTCAAGTGCACGCTTTCCGGGTAGTCCTTCTCGGCCCAGTGACACTGCTCGCAAACGACGTCGGCCGGCTTCATGCGCTCCACCGGCAATTCGATCGGACGCTCATAGCTGTTGGCGATGGTCGACACCAGTTCGCTGATACTGAGGATCTTCGCTTCGACTTTGGGCCACAGGCCGGGGCCGATGTGACAGGTGCCGCACTCGACGTTGGCGTGACTCGACACCTCGAGCGTGATCCCCTGAGGCCGGTTGGCGTGGCAGAGCTTCCCGCAGAACCAGTGGCCCTCCGTGAACTGGTCGAAGTAGAACGCAGCCGCTACCACTACCACGGCTCCGACGACGACAATCGCCGCCCAAAACACGAAACGCCTAATCTTCCACAGTCCGCTCATCTCGCCCCCCTGGTTAGGTCGTTCTTCATGCTCCATCCATCCAGGCGATCCGCAACGCGCTGATCGCCTGTGCTAGGCCTCTCGTTTCACGGCCGTATCGGCCAGCGTCACCAGTTCCTCGCGAGCCGAGGAACTCGGTAGGATCGACAATTGCTGCTTCGCCCGTTCGCTATACTCGCGCGAGCGCTGCATCGCGTACTCAATGCCTCCCGCCCGCTCCAAGGTCTCGATGACCGAGGTACGTTCCTTGCCCGCGAGTGCCTCGCGGGCCTCGTCCGCTGTTCCGAACGCGTAGAGCGTGGCAAGGCTCATCTTCTGCTGATCCAGATCCCGAGCGATCGGCTTGCCCAACCGATCACTGTTCCCGATAAGATCGAGCACGTCGTCGCGGATCTGAAACGCGACGCCGAGGTTGTACCCGTACCCTCGAAGCGCAGTGTGCTGCTCCGGAGTTCCTCCCGCCATGAGCGATCCCAGTTCGGAGCACGCCGAGAACAGCGAGGCTGTCTTCCGCTCCACGACTTCCAGGTAGTCCTCTTCGGTGGTGTTGCGCTCGCCCTCACTGGCCGTCTGCAGAGTCTCACCCTCAACGAGAGCGATGCAGGCTCTGGCCAAGATCCGTATCACATCAGGGTTAAGTCCTGCAACAAGGTTCAGCACCTTGATGAAGATGAAGTCTCCGGTGAGGAGGGCCAGCGTGTTGCCCCAACGCGCGTTGATCGTCTCCGTTCCCCGCCGCAGGTCGCTGTGGTCATTGATATCATCGTGAACGAGAGAGGCGGTGTGTATCAACTCCACACCCGTGGCTACGGGAATCGCCATGGAAACGTCCGCCCCACCGCACGCTTCGAACGACAGCAGGAGCACGCGAGGGCGAAGTCTCTTCCCGCCCGACCGCACGATGTGGGAACTGGTTTCCGTCAGCACAGGGACTTCGCTGGACGTGAGGTCGCCGAGCATGGTCTCCACCCGTGCGAGAGCGCTCTTGAGGTTGCTGCTCGTTTCGATCGGCATCAGAGAAGGGGGGCCACGACGTAGCCAACGCACAGCAACAGGCCGGTGACGAGATGGATTCGGATCGTCGACGCACTGACCGAAATCAATCTCGGTGTATCACTGTGGTGGCGAAACGCTCCACGGACCGCTCGGCACGCGAGCGGAAGCGGGAGGAGCGCGAAGAGAACCGCCAGCGGGAGGACCCTCATACCCACACCGACGAGGATCGCCGTGAAAGCGGCGCCAAGAAGGGCAGCGTATCCCCACACTGCGCGCGCTCGCCCGAGCAGAACGGGAAGCGTCTTCTTCCCGACACTACGGTCCGCTTCCACGTCGTGGAACTCGTTGATGTAGAGAAGGGCCATGATCAACAGGGCGATCGGAACGGAAGCGACGAAAGCCTCCACCGACAGCCGCTGAGTCTGCACGAAGTAAGCGCCCAGCACCGTGATCGGTCCGCATCCGATCCCCACGGCGATCTCCCCCGCGCCCGGAAAACGCTTGTAGAGGTTGAACGGGGGCGCATTGTGGAAAAACGCCAGAAAGACACCGACCGCCCCGAGCGCGAGGATCGGCCAACCCCTCGTTGCAGCAAGATACAGGCCAATTCCGATGCCAACGGCGTAGAAAGCGATGGACGCCATCAAAACAGCTCTCGGCGATAGGAGACCGTCCTGAATGGTGCGGCTGCCGCCGCTGAACGGCGTCAGATTGCGGTTCGCCGCGTCGTTCCCCGATCGGTGATCGAAGTAGTCGTTGCTCATGTCGAACGCGGCGTTGATCGCGATCGCCCCAAGGAGAGCCGCGGCGAAGAGGCCCCAATCGACTGCCTGATGGCGCCACGCGACCGCGGTACCGAGGAGAACCGGGACGATGGTAGCGGTGAAGAAAGGGGCCCGCGTAATCCGAATCAGATGGCCAATCCGCACCGGTCCCTCCCTCCCCCAAGAACGTCGAAAGGTTAGACCGGAACGCAGATCATGTCAAGCTTCCGGCCTATCGGAGCCCACCTAGGATGCCCTCTCTCGAAGTGACACGGAGCGCGTTCTTTCTACTCGGTCCTGCCGCGTGACGCCGGCGGCGCGATCCCCAACCGCTTGGCGGTGTGATCGCGACCCATGTAGAAGTTCAGCCAAGACGACGTGTGACGGAGATCGTAGTCGACCGGCGGGACCTGGCCTTCCGCCAGGCTGCCCTCCTCGGCATAGTGCTTGAGGCGGCGGTATGCCCGGACATAGATGCACTCCTTCTCCTCCGGGTAGACTTCGCACCAGCCTCTCACGCTACCTCCGCACGGGCCGTTTCGCTGGCCCTTCGGGCATTGGCTCATCGGGCAGATGAACGCGGTATCGAACAACCCGCAGTCCCCGCAGTGCTGGCAGTCGTTGGTGAGCAGCTTGGCCATCTGTTCGAGGCGAACGAACGGGTGCTCGAGGAACGACCCGTCCACGGCCCGCGCCAGTCCCCGCATCGGCCTGAACAGCAGCCCGTTCTTCTCGAACATCAATCTGTGCAACAGCCGGAATACTCGGTTGCTAAGTGGGGAGCGAGGTCGACTCTTCGAGCGGTCGGTCGGCGAATCGGTGTTGAGCCCCGTCTCCGGGTCCTTCTCGAAGAAGTACCACCCGTCGGCCTGTGGGTAGGAGAATTCGCCGACGAGCTGCTGCCACTCGGGGCGAAGCTCCTCGCTGCGGTCGAGAATCGTCTCGACCTGTTCGTACTTCAGCCCGTGTCCGCCGATATGCACCCCGGCGAATCCCATTCCGCGCATCATGGCGACCATCTTCGCCGCGCGCTCGAGGCGGGCCGCTTTCCCCTTGTCCTCGGCCTTCGCCTCGGCCGTGATCTCCTCGAGGAGCTTGTCGGTGACCACACAGCCCGGCACACCGTTCTGGTTCATCAGCCGCGCCGTCGGGCGCGACAGGACGTACACGTTGCCGATGACCGGGATGTCGCCGAAGCCCAGGTGCTGCATCATCGTCAGCACTTCGTGGAACTTCCTTGCGTCGTATCCGAGTTGGGGCACGATGAACTTCGCGCCGGCGACGAGTTTCTTCTGCAGCTTGTAGTACTGGGTCACCAACTCCGCCTCGGTCGCCTTGAACGGGCTGACGACCGCACCGGCGAAGAAGTGGGTTGGCGCCAGCGTCGCGGTTCCTTTGAATGTGGGGACTTCCAGCCCCTGGTTCAACTCAGCGATCAGCCCCAGGAGATGGGTGGAGTCGAGGTCGAAGACCGGCTTTGCCCGACTGAGATAACCGGAGTAGGTGTAGTCGCCGGTCATCACAAGGAGATTGCGAATCTCGGCCCGCTCCATTCCGTGGAGCAGCGCCTCGAGCTGGTTCCGGTTCTTGTCCTTGCAGCTGAAGTGAACGAGAGGCTCGATCCCCAATCGGTTGATCTCCGCACCGAGCATCTCCACTGAGATCGCGGGGTTGCCGCCCGGGTTGTCGGTGATCGTCACTGCGTGAACCCGGCCCCCGGCCGCGGCTCGCTCGGCGTCGGCGATCGCCGCCTCTTGGCTCTTTTCGTGGGCGCCGCGTCCAGGAACAAACTCCCAGGTCACGCTGAATACGTCCGGGTCGATGAGCGATTGGTAGTAGCGACTCAGGTTTTGTGGCACCGGCCCCTCCTAGAATACTGCGATAAGACACAGGATAGGCAATCCGCTGCGTAACTGCCAGCGTGGACCGCAGAACGGTGAGCACCGTCATCCGCCGCTAAGAGCAGCCGTGCAAGGAAATGGCGCAAGCGCGCCGCAGAACGCGGCGCGATCTCGTCGAGTACCCGTTCGGCAGGCCCGTCAGCTTCGCCGAAACAGCGCGCTCCGAAGCACCCGTAGCGGGCTGAAGCGATAGAACCTGGCCGGCCACTTCATCTCGTTCTTGTCACAAAGCGTCGACGGGCCGATGTGGTTGAACCGTCGCATCAGATCCTCGATGCGTCCTTTCTGCTCATCTCTGGGGGCCGACGCCAGGATGGCGTCGATCCCGTGCATGATCTCCCTCTCCGCCTCGATCCGTTGTTCGACTTGATTGGCGACGTGCGGCTGGATCACGCCGTAGTTCGCCTTCAAACGGTTGAGAGCGTGAGCCGCCTCGTAGGTGGAGAGGGCGATCTCGTCGCGCGTCATCCACTCCGTCTCGTAGTTCAGCACGCGCTTCCAGCTCGGTTCCAGCAGGGCGCGGCGATGCTCCTCGAGGGTCCGGCAAAACAACCGATAGCCGAACCGATCCGGCTCCTCGAACGCGTCGCTTCCCGGGTCGAGGAACGGAGCGAGGGGAGAGATGAACGGAAGAAGCCTCTTCGGAAACCGCGCATCGAAGCGCGACAACAGCGACTCGCAGTAGTCGATCGTCCCTCGAACCGATTCGACCGTCTGCTCTGGCAATCCGATCATGAAGAACACGTCGAATCGACCACAGCCGAGTTCGAACGCATCCTCGATCACGGCTTCCAGGGCGTCGTTGTCGTAGTTCCTCCCAAAGCGTCTTCGGACGTTCACATCATGAGATTCCGGAGACATCTGGATGTTGAAGTTGGGGACGGCGCGCGCGGCCTCCTCGAGCAGAGACCGGGGAGGAGGCGTGAAGAACTCGAATGCCACGTGGTTCGTCACCTTCTGAGCCCCGAGGGCGCGCAAGAACCGGATAGCCGAGTCCTCACCCGCCTGGAGGATGTCTCCGAGGATGATGATCGGGGCCTTGATCGTCCGCGCGGTCGTACCGATGTCCTCCGCCAGCTTCTCCGGACCGCGAAAGGCCGGCGAATGGCGCTCGCAGATTCGCACGAACGCGCTCGCGGACCCACCGCAGGTGACGCATCGGTGGACGCAGCCACGGCACGACAGCCCGACCACGATCGGGTAGTTCAACCAGTCTTTGAACGGCAAGTGGCCGAACAGGTCGCGATGCCTGACCGTCGAGCGCATCATCTTGCGGTAATCGAACGAGACCGCGTCCAGATCCTTGGGGGTGTGCGAGATGGCGTTGACCCGTGTTTCGCCGTCTTGTTGCCACGTCAGGTTCGCAACGTCGGCCGGCGATCGATCCGCGGTGATGCTCCCCATCAACTGGCGAAGCGGCTCCTCGGCCGAGTCGCCTCGAATGACGTAATCGATCTGGGGATAGGCGATCAGCTCTTCGTGGTAGTACGAGGCGGACAGCCCGCCGAAGATCACGGGCGTCGTCGGATGGCATCGCTTGACCAACGAGGCGAGCTCCAGACTTCCTTGCGCGTGGACGAGCCAATGGAGGTCGATTCCGAACGCCTTCGTCCGTAGAGACTGGATCAGCTTCTCCACGTTGAAGCGCCGACTGCGCAGCATTTGCAGTGCGACGTTGATGATCCGCACGTTGTAGCCATGCTCCTGAAGGTGCTGCAGCATGGTCATGAAGCCGATCGGATACATCTCGAAGATCTGCGTCGACGGGATGACGTCGCTGACCGGGCCGTACAGGATGGCCTTCTCGCGGAAGTCGTAGACGCTGGGCGCGTGGAGGAGTACGAGGTCGGTCTTCGCCAAGATGGCGGGGATTGTAGCTCACCCTCGGGCCGTTTCCACACCCGCCTAGGCGCAGGTGTCTCCTGTGCCGCGCCGCGTCGTGCGCGGTATGAAGACCTTCAGGCCGGTGCGGATGGCGGACGGTCTGCCGGCATACGCCAGCGACAGCTCCACGTGGGCGGCGAATCCGCAGTCTTCGCACGAGATCGGCCCGCGATTCCGCAGATAGCAGCCTCGAGTGAGCGCTCCGTCGGGATCGACGCTCGCAACCAGCCATGGTCGGCATCGCCAGCGGCCGTCTCGGAGGGCGCGCAGGCACGCGAGCGAGTCGACCAGAGGCGCGCCCGCCTTCTTGAGCCGGATCAGCTCGTTCAGCACCCTCAGGCGTTCCTGCTGAGACAGCCTGAGCCCGTCGTCGGATTCGACTCCGTAAGGGTAGTGCAGTTGTAGCGTGATCCCGCGCACGCGCGGGGCCAGAAACGCGACAAGCTCGGGAATCTCCTCCTGGTTCAGGGCGTTGATCGTCATGTGTGCGTAGAGGTTCGGATGCGTCGAATCCTCGATGTGGCCGATCGCCGTATCGAAGCTCTCACCGCGGATCCGATCGTGCGTCGCCCGCAAGCCGTCGATGCTGACCCAGGCTGCGTCGGCATCGACATCGATCGGGAACGTCCCGTTGGTCGTCACCCCGACGAAGTCGAACCGCGCCCGTGCCTCTCGGATGACGTCGCAAAGCCGATGGTCCCCGTCCCGCCACAGAAACGGCTCGCCCCCCTCGAAGATGACGAACCGGACGCCGAGCCGGCGCAGCCCGTCGAGTGAATCGAGCACTTGCGGGAACGTCAACGATTGCTGATCTCGCTTCCAGAACGGGCAGTGCAGGCACGAGAGGTTGCACTGGTGAGTCAGCTTCACGCCGCCGAGGAGCGGCCGCTTCCTTCCCGCGTACGATGCCGCGACTCTGCCAACAATGGAAGCCACTTGGATGACCCTGTTCATGCCCGATTCCTCCGCGGGGATCTTACTCGATGAATCGGGGCGACCAGAGGACAGCCCGGTGCTGTTGGAGTATGGGGCTTCAGGCCACAATAGAGATCGGGACACGGTCAGAGTCCCCTGAGCTCCGCCAAGCAGTACCGCAATTCGTACTGTGTCCCCGGAATTCCTCGGTTGCTCAAACCGGCTTGTGAAACGAACTGTCGGAGCTGTCCGATACCCTGATGAAGGACATATCGTCGCTGTGACACCCTCTCCGCGGTAAAGTCGGGCTAGATCTTCATGGGTTTCATGTTCTTTATGGTCCGCAGGATTCGAACCGACGGATGCGCACGACGAGGAGAAGCTCGCTCAAGTTCACCGTCCGCCTTCGAAGAGGCGCTCGACGACCCACAGGATCTCGATTGCGTCAAGCTCGTCGAGTTTGCCGCTCGGGCGACCGCCGACGAACTTCGACCACGCCTCGTCCATCGCCCGGATGATGCCCTGTTGATCGATCACCAACGCACTGTAGGACCTCCGATACAACCGAACAACATCTGGATCGCAGACGTAGGAGATCCGTTCCTCTGTCAGAGGAAGCTGCTCCGACGAAAGGGGCGACTCGGTGACGACGACCATCCGCATCCCCTCATCGATCCGATCCAACGCCTGCCAAATGTCGGTGAGCCGCGAGACCCAGGGAGATGGACTCGGAGAGACGCAGGTGGCGCAGTCCACCGGGGAAAGATCGGGAAGGAACAGGAGAACGACGACGTCCCCTCTGAAGTCCGACAGCGCGAACGGATCGCCTGTGACCGTCCTTGACTGGAAGTCAGGAGCCGGTTCGCCTCTCGCGATGACCGGAGGCGGGGACGCGATCCCGGTGGCCTCAACGGCGATCGATCTCCCGTCGTCCGATGCGAACGAGATCTCGTACACCGCCGTGCCGACCTGGATCGGCTCGCCCGGGCGGAAGACCTCGTGCGCACCAGGGAGGTCGTTCAGCTCGCCGTCTCCGTCGGTGTCCACCACGACGACCAACTGGGAGGTGTCGCTGTACACGCCGTTGGAAAGCTGACTCGTGATCGAGATGGGGTACAGTTTTCCCTCGAGCTCGATGAGGCCGTTGCGTTGGCACCATCCTGAGTAGCCGTAGATGTATGACCCTGAACTGTACAAGTACATCGCCTGAATCAGGACGTGGTACGGAGCGCAATGAGTCGCCCCATTCTCCTCGTATTCGACGAGAACAGTGACGAACCAGCCGTAGGAACGGGCGTCGCTCCACTCCATGTCATAGCAGCCCGTCTCGTCGGCGAGATCCTCGTCGTTGTCCGTGTCGATGATCAGTCGCGGCGGTTCGCCGGGAAAGATCAGAAGGCTGACGCCAGGATCCGTTCCTGTTCCAACGGGGAGGAGGCCGAAGGCCATTTCGTCTGCTGTTTCCCATGCCTCCAGGCCGGTGATGTTTTCGCTTGGTTGATCCGCGAGCGCCAGCTCGACGACCGACAGGGCGGCGCTCATCGCTGGCCAGGGAATCATCTCGCCGAGGAACCCGGTGTGTGTGCAGACTGCAGCCAGGGAAAGGATCGAGCTAAGAAGACAGGCCAGCGCGAGCTTGTCTAGTAGAGTTCTTGGCATTCGCACCCTCCGTAGTTGATTCCGGTGCCGGCAAAGATGACTGGAATCCAGCATTCCGCTCTGACTTGTACGACTCCTTCCCCACACCTGCTTTCATCAGACTCGCAACTAGACACCCAGAGATGATAGACCCTGCAATCCGCGATCGCGGTGACGCAGATCGGGAGGTCGTGCCATCCCTGTTCCGGATCGTATCCGTATCTCTCGTACTTGGCGTCCGTATAGCAAAGCCATCCGAAGTCCGTGTGGGTGCAGCGCTTGGTGCAGTAAATGAGGCTGCACCCAGTGTCATAGCCGGCCTTCTCAATGATTGCTTCTTCTTCCGACGTTTCAGGATCAACTGCATTTTCAGTCTGCCCCGGACCTGCGCCGAGAACTGCGATGCAGCCGATCAGGATGAACAAGCTTGTGAGTGCGAGGATCCGTGCCTTCTCCACACCTACCACCTCCGCTAAGAACGAAACACATTATAGGAGCATTTCAGATGTGAATCAACTACAGCGTCAATTTGCTGCGATCTCGACGCTGCGCAGGTGGCGAGGTTTCACATTCCTGCCACAGGTCTGGACTGGCTTCTTCACTCTCCGGACGTACCTTCGTGGCGTGAACTGATCGAAACAGAGGGGATCATACGTCCGTTGGCACCCCACACAACGCAGAACCATTCCCTTCTCACGCATCGTCGAACCTCTCCGGCTTGTCGTTCCTGACTTGAGCAGACGTGGAGACTGCCGAGCCAGACACTACCGTCTCCGCGTTCGCGATTCCACGTGCCATGAACGCTATTCTCTTGCGGACTCGGACCGTGCCGCATCAGACAATGGGACAAGATGGTCCCGGGGTCAAGTCTTGCATTGCCACATTTGAGATCGGGAGCACACACCTCGTTCGGGCGGAACCGGAGTCCTCCGGTTCGCTCCACAGCAGATGACGCGGCTGGCCGGGTACCTACGTTCCGGCCTCGGTCGACTCGGCGGCGACCGGGGCTGTCTCCGGCTCGTTCTCGCAATCGGGGATCAGGCGTTCGAGGTTACGGATCGAAGGGATGATGAACCCGGCCAGCCCCAGGATCACGCCTACCGCTCCGGCGAAGACCATCATTAACCCCATCCCGGCTCCCGGTCCGGTGCCTACCAGCCATCCGAACAAGCCCTCGCCCCATCCGCCGGACTGCATCATCGGCTCGAACAGGTAGTCGGCCAGTGTGCCGGCGAGCATCATCCCGATGGGCGACGCGATCGAGGCGATCATCCCCCGATAGGCGAAGACCCGCCCTTGCACGTCGAGTGGGACCTTCGTCTGCCAGATCACGCTACTCGTCGAACTGGCGAACTGGGTGAAGAAGACCGCGCAGAAGGCGCCGGCCGCCCAAAGCGGTAAGCTGTTCCCGATCCCGAGCAATGTCGGGCCGAGGAGCATCGCGCCGGGGAGTTCGGGGGACACATACCCTATCTCTTGGGCCTCGGCTCGGGCTCCCGCTTGGGGAGCCTGCGTTCAAGAAGAGGGATGAAGGATCCAGCGTGCGTCCCCGAACTCCCCGACTCTTTTCACAGCGGAAGGACGAGACTCAGAATCCCAAGCCGCGGTAGTACGTTTGGAGGTACTCGGTGATCGCAGCGGAATCGAGGCCGGTCTGCTTGATCACCGCCGACAGGGGGATCGGTCCTCCGAAGACCACGCGGATCGGATGTCGGTACTGCCGCCTGCCGAGAGCTTTCGTGATGGGATTTCGCGACAGCAGACGGAAAACACCGGTGATGGGGGCCCAGATCCTGTACGGAACGAGATAGGCGTTGCGATCCGTGCCGTCGATCTGCGCAAGGTGGGCGATCAAGAGACCGATTCCCAGATGCCACTTCGCCCTGGGATCACGTGAGTCCGGAGCGATGAGAAGCGCCGCACCGCCTCCAACGTGCTCGGCCGCCTGAATCAATGACGTTCGGTTCCGCTCTCTCGCGACGTCCTTCTCCACTGGGGATTCCAGCCTGGAGGTGAGCCATCCGCTGATTCGGGGCAGGATTCCCATCCTCGCCGCGCTCCGGAACGTCGGCATCGGCAAGAGGACGGGGTACATGGAGCGGGCGATGTTCGGACCGAGTTTCGCCACGTAGCTCACGCCGAGCATCTTCAGGTCGGGCCGGTCCAGGGATGCGGCAACGAGGAACGGCGTCAGCATCGAGCCGTGCTCCCCGAAGACGATGATCGGGCACGTCTTGATCTCATCTTCTCCCCGCTCGGGAAACTCCGCCAGCCATGGTGTCGGGAGCCTGTTCAGTATCGCTCTTGATCCGCCGGCCACGCCGAGTTCCCCCACGTGACGGTCAAGGTCTGCCGCGATGTCGAGAAGCGTGGTCGCCGGGAACAAGAAGTCGACAAGTCCGCACAGGAGGCGGTAGGGGAGACTGTTCTTCATGGCGGCTGAGTGCGTCTGACGCATCGCTTCGATCCCACCGGCCGCGAACGAGGCCTTCAGGT
>Ga0222683_1000094_pt1 | contig 44276 bp, 50 predicted proteins | sample AntAcemetage1073_FD_179841 | JGI IMG/M metagenome (GOLD analysis project Ga0222683, IMG submission 179841) | Saline water microbial communities from Ace Lake, Antarctica - #1073 | ecosystem: Environmental > Aquatic > Non-marine Saline and Alkaline > Saline | place: Antarctica: Ace Lake... | reverse complement strand
GGTTGGGCAGCATCTTTCAGCAAACCCTTCACGATGTGGTTGTCACCAAACGCGCAGTTCGAGAGCTTAGCTGCATCTCTGCCGCCTGTTGACAGTGACGCTATTGAGGCAACCTTAGCCGCTCCGCGGGCTAATGGCATCCAGTGGGTAGTGGGTGACCGGGTTTTGATGGCAGGCACGACCGGGAACGAGTGGTCCGTAGGAGAGGCAGACAAAGTTCTCACACCGAAAAATGTAGGGTTCAACCCACAGGGCAACATAGGCAGCGAAAAACTGCCGCCTCTGGTTACAAGCGATACGATGTTAGTTGTAGAGGGTGGTGGCTCAAACGTCCGCGAGCTTATCTATAGCTTTTCGAGCGACAAGTATGATGCACCTGATATATCCATCATAGCGAGTCACCTGTTTGATGGTAAGCGCATTGTCAACTGGTGCTATCAGCAAAAACCATATTCGATTGCTTGGGTGGTTTTGGATGATGGCAGCTTGGTCGCGCTGACGTATATGCGCGAGCACGAAGTTATTGGATGGCACCGGCACGATGTTGGCGGCTACGTTGAAGATATATGCAGCGTGCCGGGAGATGGGTACGACCGGGTGTACATTGTTGTCAGGCGTGATCTAGCCGTAGGCACGAAGCGTTGCATTGAAGTTATGGAAGACTATTTCGTGAAGCAAAACGATCCTGAAGACGCTTTCTTTGTTGACTCAGGGGCCACATATGATGGGGTGCGTACCTCAGTGCTGACTGCAATCGCACCGCACCTTGCCGGGGAGACAGTTAAGGTTTGGGCAGATGGTGCCGCGCAGTCTGATAAAGTTGTTGAGAGCACTGGTACAGTGCGTCTTGACCACTCAGCCAATAAAGTGCACGTAGGGCTTGGCATGGTATCTGATATAATTCCGAACAGACCGGAGCTTGTCGAGACTGCAGCTTCCACCGTTGGGAAGCGGTATAAGGTCAGTCGCGCCACGATCAGGCTGTACCGGTCGATGGGTGTTTGGGCAGGACCGAGTGAAGACGAGGACGGGCTTGAAGAGCTGCTGCTGCCATCAGAGGACAACCCCAACGAGCCTTTGTACTTCACAGGTGATATTGACTTTCCAATCGACATGGGTTGGGAAGAGGATTGGAATCCATTAATACGCGCAGTCGGACCAGGACCGATGACGGTCCTTGCCGCTGTTTATGATGTTGAGTTAGGAGACTAGATATGGGATTGATTATAGCATCGATACTCATGGGTGTGTTTTCAGCGATGCAGACTTTTCAGCAAGCTGAAGCTCAGCGCAGGCAGCAGGAATACCAAGCAGATGTTGCACGCAACAACGCGCTTGCTAAGGAGCAGCAGGCTGAGATTGTAGCCGCTCAAACAGAGGCAGAGCGTGAAGCTGCAGATGTCGAAAAGAATAAGTTGAGCCACAAGTACCGGGCTTCTGCAGGTGAGAACATGAGCATCCTTGCAGCGAGCAACTTAGCAGTCGGCACCGGGTCCGCGATGGATCTGTTTGAAGGTAATCTGAACAGGTACGCGGATGACATGGGTGAACTTGAATACGCCAAGGAGCTGAAGTCATGGGCGGGTAGACGCGAGTCTCAGGTGCTTGATTGGGAAGCAGATTCGCTGCGTGAAAACGCTTCGTTCCTTGATGCAACAGCAGGTAGTCTAGGGCAGTCTCTGCTCACTGCAGGGCTGTCAGGCGCGAGCACAGGCATGGGTACCTACGCAGTAGCAGGCGGCTTCAAGTCCGGTGGTGCAGCGGCATCCAAGAGCAAGTCCGGTGGTGCAGTATAGGCAGCACGTACACAACAGGTTAATATAAAAGGAGAGGGTCATGGGCTTAGGCTTTGGTTTTAATTTGTGGGGTTTGGCGTGGCAACAGGGGGCGGGCTGTGTTTTCTATCAGCCCTTTGATTTTGCTGATGGCTCAGGGGCTTATGGGGGCACATTTGACGATGTGAGTGCGTTCTCGGCTGATTCCTATTTAGAAATAAATGACGGTGTTCTCAAAGGAACGGGAACAGGTTCCGGTGCTGGTGAAAGGGTGGCTCGTGGAACGCTCAACGAGCAGACAGGCCCACTGGCAACCGTTATGTTTGATATTGCTTCAGACCTAAGAGGTTTATGGGGTACACAAGCAGTTCACGTATACGGAGAAGATGATACTCTTGTGTGCATTTTGATCATGGTTCGATGGCCGACTACAGTCAACATTTATGTACGGGACAACGGGCTGGTGTCTGTTGCTGAGGTCTATGTTTCTTCCCCACCTGTGGCGGACTATACGCAGATTCCTGACCTACTTTCCACTATGACTTGGAAGATGCAAATTAATTTAACAACTAAAGAAGTCAATCTTGTTGCATGCAGTGGGCTTGATCTTGAGGAAAATATAAACATCACTATTGATGATGGGCTAACAGCTACAGCGATTAAACACGTTGAATGTAGATTAAACGACAGTGCAGCTGGTTCACCTAACACGCTGTTCGATAATATTAGAGTTTACGAGGGTATAGTCTAATGGAAAAATTTAAGGGTATAGCACGTTGTAGTGTTGTTCAGCATCCACAAGTCGGCCCGTTGCCCGACCTACCAAAAGGTTGCACATGGAAACGCTCGCCTGCAGGTTACAAGTACCCCACACCTTCTGCCAGCAATCCTGAGTATCTGGTTGAGTTCACAACGGTTGGAGACAGGTTTGCTGAACTCGAAGCATACGCAGGCGTTTTATATGTCTATGAATACGGGGGTTGTTGACAATGGCTAAAAAGCTCAAAGATAAAAAGGCTAAAAAGCTCAAAGATAAAAAGGATAAAGTTGGTAAGCGGGTGATGAAGGACTATAAGAATTCCCTCAAGAGTTTTAACACAGTAAAGGTAGCCAAGTACTTTGGTGTTCTTGACGAAGATCTGTGCGACAATAGTATCTTGTTAATTGCTCAGACTAAGCTACTTTTGGACAGACAATAGCAGTGCTAACATTTTGGAGGATGTGACATGATTAAGGCTTTAGCAACATCAGATAGCGGCAGTGGCATGGGCGCGGTCATACAAGGCTTCGCACCTCGTAGTATTGAGGCACTCACTACCGGGTCACAGGACACGACCAACTGGTTGGCGTTTTGTTTCCCTGAAGTGAATGTCACGTACCAGATCAATGCTGCCGGGGGTGAGGCTATCCTACCTGCAGGCGCGGTGCGTGTTGTTGACAGGGCTGTCGAGAGTATCACCTTTACAATAATTGGAACCGCTAAATGTGAAGTGATGTAACCTATGGCTATTCAAGTTTATGGTTCGCAGGTTCAAGCCGCAAGCCCCGCAGGGACACCTCGCGTGCCCCTGCAGCAGGCTCTTGACACGCGCAACACAGGCGATCAGATGGCGATAAAGTCCGTCCTTGCTTCAGGGGCTAAACTCTCTGAAGATCAGATGAAGGTTGAGAAAGCGGACCACGATGCTGCTCTCGCAACGGACGTACTTGATGAGGCAACAGCCTACTCTGATGCAACTCGCGCTTTTGAGAAAGAGTACCGCGACACACACATGGGTAAAGATGCTGCGACCTTCGGGGCAGATCTCGATGCGTTCCATACGGAGCGAGCGAACGAGAGTGGTATGCGTTTTGCCGGGAACCCACAGCAGCAGGAGCTTTGGAAAAAGCAGCAGGCTCAGCTCCGGCAGACGAGTCTCAGAAGCAGCATAGGGTACATGGATCAGCAGGATCAACTGTACCGGGCAGACACCACCAAGGCGCGGACCGCTACGCTGCTGAATAAGGTAGCATCTTTTGGTAGCAATGATACCGGTGTTGTAAAAGCTATTCAGTTCTATAAGGCTGAAGTGGATGTGATGAACCCCGGCAGGGACATGACTGCGCTGTACGCGCAGGCTGAGCTTGACATCGCAATTACACGCATCGGACTTGCCAACGCTAACAACGATCCTGATGAGGGTGAGCGGCTGATAGTGGTTCACGGTAAACAGCTTGGTAAGTCTCTTGATGATGTGACTAAGCAGGTCCGCAACGTCCGCATAAACAAAGATGCGATGGACCACACTGAGTTCATCCGCAAGACAATGCCGGAAGCTACTCGCGGTGAGATGTTCGACAAGCTCTACCAAATGGCAGACGGTGACCGGGAGGTGTACGCTAAAGGTCGCGGCTATATCAATCAGGCGTTTAGCGACATCGACCAAGCCAAGAAGCAAAGCAGCAAAGCGTTTCGGACTTCGTTCAGTGCTCAGTGGGCCGCTGCCGGGAGTCTTGCAGAGAAGCAAGCCCTGCTCGCTAAAACTGCTGCCGACCCAAACGTCAGTCCAGAGAATCAAGTTTGGGCAGCAGCTTTTAATACAAGAGGGGCAAAGTCACCTCGCTTCAGCAAGCCAAGTGCTATTCTTAGCCTGAATGATGATATTGCTAGTGGGCTGTTCACCGAAGATGAACTGAATGTTAAATACTATGAGCTGTTAGAGAAGAACTACCTTGCGGCAGAGTTGAAGGGCTTCGGGGGTGCTAATGAGATTCGTGTCGCTAAGTACCTGTCTAGTATGCAAAAACGCCTGAGTGCTTCCACCTATAAAACTAAGTCCGAACAGGATAAGCGACTAATCCCTTTTGTAGAAGATATGGGGTTGTGGATCAAAGGTGTGATAGCAGACAAGCATCGGCAGCCCACCAACGAGGAGCTGGACGCACAAGAGAAGTTCTTGCTTGAAGAGGTTATAGTTAATCATAACCACGCATGGTGGAACAAGACAGTACCGCGCCATGAACTTGATACCATCACCGATGATATGTTAGATCCTTCGACAAGCGAGCGAGGGATGATTGCTAGAGAGCTGCGTGCTGTCGGGTTGGAGCCTACCGAAGAGAACATAATTGAAGCCTATCGCAGAAACCTTGAGCAGGGGAACTAATGGGAAAATACAGCGGCATTGCAGCAGGCATGGCAGCAGAGCAGACAGGTGTAGCACCTGAAGCGCAGCGAACCGAGCCTGAGCAAACTTCTGAGGGTGGGTATAGCAGCATCGTGCAAGGTATGAAGCAGGAGCAGGAGAACCCTCCTCCTGTGGACCCTACAATACACCGCACCATATCGGAAACATCAACCCCTGATAGTGAAGCAGAGATCGTTCAGACTGCTGCAGAAGCACGCATGCCTGCAGACTTGGCACGTGTTAATATCGCTGCAGCTAAGGCAAGTGCAGAGCGGCAGCAGATCAACGACATAGCTGTTAAGTTTCCGAAAACTGGTGAGTTCTTTAGAGATCCCATAAATCTTGCCGGGGCGCGAGATGATGCATCTGAGCTTGCAGAAGTCGAGCGCAGTCTGCCTGCAGCTATTCTTGATGAAGCAATTGTAGATCCGCTATATGCTCTTGCCCGGACCGCGAACCGTGCGTTCCCAACAGCCGGTGCGATAACGTCTGACATGTTCGCGCTGCTTTGGGGTGCGATGGATGTGGGTGCACAAAGGCTAGAGCAGATCACCAACATGGTGAGTGTTGGTGCTGAGGGTTTAGAGCCAATCACCGGCATCGAGACAGGACCAAACTACCTCAAAGACATGCGCGATACGCAGCATGAGATGACGCGAGTCACGCGTGCGTATTGGGATGACCACAACCTCACAACAAAATCAGAAGACACCAAAGGTCGGCAGGCTTGGGGCGATTGGGGCGTGCTGCTGCAGCCGGAGTACTGGATCGAGCAGACCGGTGACGCTGCTGCGAGTATGATACCCATAGTTGTTGCTCACATAGCATCAGGCGGCAGTATTTGGGCAGGTGGTGCTTTGGGGGGTACGATGGAAGCCGGTGGTCTGTACAACGAGATGATCGAGAATGGTGAGTCCTCTGAAGAGGCTGCACTTGCTACTGCAACAGGATATGGCATGGTGTCCACTGTGTTGAACTCTATTGGTCTTGGTGGGATCATGGCATCCCGTACATCAACAAGTATGCTCATGCGGCTTGGTAAGGCACTTGCTGCAGGTGGTCTGGAAGGACTCACTGAGTGGGCTGAGGAGCCTGTCAGCGAGTACATGCGTGTGCTTGGTGAAGGTGGGACTTTCATCGAGGCACTCACTGCTGCAGGTGAAGGTGCTAAGAACATTGATGTGTTCTTCGGTGCAATGGTATCAGGTGGTGGTACCTCTTTTTCTAATCAACGTGTTGACAGCCAAGCCGGTGCATCTCGCGCAGAGAAGTTCAAAGAACAGCAGATGCTTCTGGCTGAGAAGATAGCTAAAACAAAAACAGCAGAACGCAACCCGGTGCTCATGGAGAAGTTCTTAAATGAGCAGATGGGTCTGCAGGATCAGGACATATACATTGACGCTGAGGTGTTGCTTGAGCTGCAGCAGACCGAAGGTGAAGCCTTTGGCTCTTTCATGTCCGCGATGAAGCTCGAAGTCGAGGGTCTGCAGGAAGCCGCGAAGCTGGGGCACGCTGCTAAGATCAACCTTGGCTCGTTTCATGCGCGTGTGGCTCCTGAAGTAAAAACCAAACTGTACGACCACATCAAACCTGCACCGGGCGCGTACTCTGTATCGCAGGTGTCTGAGGGCTTGGCTCTGTCAGAGGACGAGTTCAATGAGCGGTACGTGGGTCACGTTGCAGCCAATGAGGATCTCACTGCAGAGATCGAACGCTTAGAGCAGGGCATCGTTGCAGCCGGTCAGTCCACTGAGGTGGCAAAGGGCGCGGTCGATTCATACACGCGCATGGTTACAAACTTCGCTCGTCTGTCCGGCAACAAAGCGGACACACTTCGGCTGCTCAAGAAAGTGAAGATCAACGATGTGCTGAACACCATGCAGCCGGAAGAGGTTGAGCGCACCCCCGGTGGTTTCGCTGTTGAGAAAACAACTGTTGGTGAAAAGTCTGGAAGGACCATAAAAGATATAGGAATGATTGATGCAGAGGATGGTGGAGGACGCACGCTGCGCTTGACCTTTGATAAAGATGGTGACCTCCTAAGAGCAAGGGTTATCCACAAAGATGGGGAACAAATAAGTGCAGGTTTCGATACTGAGCTTGGGGAAAAATCGACAGGGGAAAACGAATCAAGAAAGTTTAATCTCAATGATGATCTCGATGAAATAATAAACCGGGTTGCCGTAGCGTGGGACACTAACACAGCCGGGGAGGCTGTTGAGGCAGTTTTCTACACTGCAACACAGGAAAAAGATACCCTGCACCAAACAGAGCCGAACTTCGCGCCCACTGACATCGCGCCACTGGTGCTGCCTGCAGATACTAAAGGACTGCTACCTTCGATGGCGTTGAAGGGTGAGTATTACAACGTCACTGCAGCCGGACTGCAGAACCATCTCGATACACATGGCGATGGATTCATGTACCGGGTGATCCGGGTGTCTGCTGTTGAGAATGGTTTTGATGTCGGCAATAAGAAATACAAGCACCGGTTCAAAAGAGGCAAGCCGGTCAAGGTCCATTCATACACCACATCGTTCAAAGACGCTCAGAACTTCCTGCAGCATAAACTTGACACGGAGCCAAATGTAAAGTATCTAATGTACAGAATACAGCCGCAAGATGTTGCAGACAGTTTTGTGGCACAGGTACCGAGTGATCGAGCAGACGGTACCGCACTTCACATTCAATCACCACTACCTGCGAGTGTAGCACTTGCAGATGTGGTATACCGCAATGATGAGTACATTGCACAGGAGGCAACTGATGACACTCGGAGAATGGCAGAACAGCGAAGAGGGACAGAAGCAAGTCGCAGCCGACCGGCAGGTGAAGTCGCAGTTCGACTTCAGCAAAGAACTCGCACAGCAGGAGCGCAAGAAGACTACACCCCTGCGACAGATAGCCAGTTTTCTGAACCGGAAATAACAACCCTCTACCAATCCTACCCTGATCTCAAGTCAGCACAACGTGCTGCAGTCGATGACTTCATATCCAATCACCCCGATGGTGTGCGTATCCGCGAAACACTCGACCGGCTGCAGGGCAGTCCTTGGGAGAAGCAAGCTGTAGAATCCATCCTGATTCGGGTCGCTATGCACGATCTGATGGCAGGAAAAGCCCCTTCAGTGGAGTCAAAGCTCGATGAAGACACTGCAGGGGCTATCCGCAAAGCATTGGGCACAGGGGGTGCTGAGGGGCTGTGGGGGCATCTTATGCGGACAGGTCTTATCGGTCACGCTTCAAAGCCCGTTAATTCCATAAATGGCTCCTTTATCAACTGCAGTCCATCTGATGCCTGCGCGTGGTTTTGCTATGCTACCGGGGGCAACTACACATGGCCCGTTGTTGCGACAAAATCTGAGGCTGTAGCATGGGCGATTGAGAAAGATCCGGTCCGGGCTGCAGAGATAGTCGCGCAACAGTACACGTGGATGCCTGAGTTCGAGGCGAAGAAAGCACTGCGACTGCTTGATAAGGGTGACATGACGGAGGGTTGGATCACCTTTATCGAGGAATTGAATAAGAAGGAGGTCCGGGTGCAGGCGTTCTCCAAGCGACCTGAATTGCTTCGCAGAGTTGGTAAGAAAAACCTGCGGCTGCTGTCGATTGATAGTGGCAACATACAGCTCGCTGATGACAACCCGGATCTCGGTATTGCTTTCACATATTCAGGTGCTGATGATGTTGCGTATCTGGAGACACAGCGTGAGCGATTTGAGAAACATGGTGGTGTGATCCTGCCGATTAAGGTTGGGAAGAAGACACTACCACAGTCCGACATAGACGCGCTGCCTGCATGGGCACAACCATACTCATGCCCGGTAAACACAGGCAAGGTTAAACAGCTTGGTAAGAACAATCCGCAGGGTTGGGTGTGTACTAAGTGTGATAAGAGCGGTGGGACCGGGTGCTACTTTGGTCAGACCACTGCAGACACCGGTGCGATGTTCGCACCACTAATGGAGAGGAGCGATATAGATGAGCGAATCGCAGACATCAAAAGACTTGCAGCAGAACTCCCCGAAGAGTTGGGGTCCAGACTTATTGCGACAGTGGACAGTATCTCTGCTGAGATACGGGCAGGCATTGACCCCGAAGAAGAGAGCAGCTCTCGTAGCGCGGCTGCAGAATCAGCAGCAATAAAAGAGCTGTTTCAAACGGACACAGAGACTGATGACTTCTTGACTTGGGCAGGTACAGATGCACCTGTCATCGAGCCACAGGACATCAACGACTTTGACTTCACTCAGCCAGGTCCGCACATCCTGCAGGGCTACCACGGCACCACGCACACGTTCGATGCCTTTGACGCTACACGCGGTAACGTAGAGGGGCACTTCGGTCGCGTTAACTACTTCTCCTCAGATGAGTGTGACGCACACAGCAACTACGTGGGCGAGGGACCAGATCTCACCAAGCGTATCGAGCGCAGGGCTGAAAGTATCACCGATGTCCTGCAGGGCCGGATAGATGAAAGCGAAGACGCAGCCGCAGAGGTCGCGCTTATCGTAGCTGAGGCTGGGTTAGCACTTGATCCTAGCTTTTTGGGTGGTGATGCTGATGCAGGGGTTGTCATTGACGAGCTTGCTCTTCAACTCGCACGCAAGGAGTTGTCCGGTGGTGATGCGATTGCAATGGAAGTGTTCATCAAAACTGAAAAGCCTTTTGTTATAGGCGATGCCGACAACCCTCAGTGGTTTACGCTGCAGGAGATTGATGAAGCCGAAGTTATGTCTCGCGCTGCTGACAGTACCGGCATCGACATTGCGGACATCGAGGCAGACCCGGACGCGCATGAGGAAGCGCTGCAGGACGCACGCTGGGAGATCATGGAAGAGACACCGAACGTGTTGGTCGATGCCATCAACGAGGTTGCATCTCAGTACGATATAGACCCCGGTGCCATTCTTAGCGAGGTGTATGAAAACTTCCCTGAAGGTGAAGCAAACGCGACTGACATCGAAGAGATGCTCCGGCACAATGAGACGCTCGACTACGACCTCGTGGACGAGAAGAATGACCTCATTGGCTCGCATGTCGTGTCTGCGATCATTCAGGCGATGGGATATGACTCCATCATAATGAAGAACGCGGACAAGGTGTTCCCTCGCATGAACATGAATGAGGGTGCCGCACACATCCACGTGTTCCATGAGAACCGGACCAACATCAAGTCAGTAGACAACCGGGGCACGTACAGCTCGGATACAGATAATATCTACTACCAACCAGTGTTTCACGGCACGCCACACATCTGGGAGCCGGAACCCGGCTTCCCCCATGGCAGACCGCGCCTCGACAAGATAGGCACAGGCGAAGGTGCTGCTGCTTATGGGTGGGGGTGGTACAGTGCGGAAGAGCAGAATGTGGCGAGGGTTTATTCTGAACAGCTGTTTGACCGTGAAAAAGTTGACCGCATAAACAAACAACTTAGCAAAATAGCAAAAACACTCTCCGATGACTATCAAACAGAGCAATACGGAAAATACAGTGACCCCAAAGGGTATGAGCTAAAAGCAGAGTATGACCGCTTATTGGTAGAGAAGTTAGAAAGTGATAACTCCCTCTACGAACTCGACCTCCCCGACAGCGTAATCCCGAAGCTACTTGATTGGGACAAACCGCTGAGCGCACAGAGTCCTGAAGTGCGGAAAGCGATTGGCTTAGATAGTGAATACAAAGACAGTGAACGCAAGTGGGAAGCTATGGGCGTTCCTGCCCCGTATGTAAGGAAGGGATTAAGAGAAGAGCGAGACAGTAGCGTAGACCCTGAGACAATTACGGGGGCTGAATACTACCACCTTTTTGGAAGCCCAAGAGAAGCAGCTAGGCACCTAGCTTCAATCGGAATCCCCGGCAACAAGTACCTCGACCAAAACAGCAGATACGCTGCAGTGCGGCAGCAGACCCCTCTTGGCGCGATGAAGGATCTTGTGGGCAAAGGACCGAAGCTCACTTCCAACTATGTGATATGGGATCAAGACGCACTTGACCAGATTGCGCTGCTTGAACGTAACGGTGAAAAACTGGAAGCGCGTACTGAGCTGCTCCAGAAAGAGAAGACTGCAGGACCGAAGGGGTCTATACAGGTAACCGATGATGCGTACCTGATGAACCTGTTCGAGCGTGCTGATGCCTCTACGCCTTTCCATGAGTTCTCACACGTGTACCTGCTTGAGATGATGAACGTGGTCCAGAGTGGTGCTGCGACTCCCGAGATGACCAAAGAGCTGACTCACATCATGGCTTGGTTGGGTGTTGGTGGTGTTGAGCAGATCGGTAGAGAGCAGCACGAGCAGTTCGCTCGCGGCTTTGAAGCATACCTGATGGAAGGTAAAGCTCCATCGGCAGAGCTGATCCCTGCGTTTAAGCGATACGCGCAGTGGCTCAAAGCAATATACAGACATGTGAAGAGCCTGGGTGTGAACCTGACTCCTGAGATCCGGGGCGTGTTCGACCGGATGCTGACTGTTGACGCGAAGGTGGAGGCAACGCTTGGCGAGATCGGACTGCAGCCGCTGACCGACTCTGAGATGAAAGCACTTGGTGTGCTGCCGGAAGATAAAGAGTATCTGGATAAGCTGTACGCTGATGCTCAGGATGAAGCAGAGCGCAGCATGTTCTCTACGATCACTAAAGGCATTAAGAACCAGATCAAAGGTTGGCGTAAAGATGCCAATGAAGCTGCAGACAACAACCCCATGCACCAGAACGTGCGTGCCTTTATCAAGAGTAGAGGTATCGACAAGGCTACTGCGATCAGCATCTTCGGACCTGACATCGTTGAGCGCATGCCTGCAGGTCTGGACCGGGTGTTCAAGGGCAGCACCGATGCTGCTGAGTTGGACTTAGGTGAGCTGCAGAACTATCGGGCTGAAGCACAAGACATGTTGGATGCAGCGCGTGAGATGCTCGTCCAAGCTCAGGCTGATCGCAAACCATATCTGAACAGTATCCGTATAACGGATCGCTACAAGAACGATGAACTGTCAGAGCTGCCTGCTCATTTTAAGACAAAGCGAGATACAGCGGACGCACCAGACCAAGCTGCGATGGATGTGGATGGAGGTGACGTTCAGTCTTTTATAGATCGAATGTTGGATCTGGAAAATGCGGTGACCACAGCGACTGCAGACATAACCAGAGAGCGTGCTGCGGTCGCAGCCATTGATGAAGAGATTGCTAAACATAAAGAGCAGGGTGTTAAAGATCCGCAAGCTGCAGGGTTGCACCCGGACGAGGCTGCATACGCTGCCGGGTTCAATTCTGCAACTGAGTTGATCGAAGCACTGGAAGCGTACGTGCCTCGCAAGCAGGAGATTGCAAACTACATCGCGCAGCAAAAGGCTGAGTTTGAAAACAGCTTCGATGCCTCTGACTTCATCTTTGATACTGAAGAGTTCGCTGAGTACCTCGGTGTGATGAGTAACTACACATCCGGTAAAATGAATGAGGAAGCAAAGTATGATGCACGGCTTGAATCCATCTCAAACCGGAAGCCGGGAAGCGCAGCGCGTGGTGCATCGCAGCCGGTCATGGCACGCAGCGCGTTCAAGCAGTACGCTAAGAAGCTGATCCGGGACATGCCGCTGCGTGACGCAGTGCGTGCGGACCTGTTCATGGCTGCAGTTAAGAAAGCAGCCGTTGCTGAGCGTGTTGCTATTAAGAAGAGTGATTGGGCTGCAGCGCAGAAAGCTAACGAGCAGATGCGACTCAATTTTGAGATGGCTAAAGAGTCCCGGAAGATCCGTCTGGAGATGGAGAAGTTCGAGCGGCTCGGCAGACGCATTAAAAAAGCAAGTCCAAAGAAGGTACACGCTAAGTACCTCGGAGCTGCCCTGAAGCTCGCTGAGCGGTTCGGTCTGGTTCAGCTCAACGAAGGGCACAAGCCTCTGACCGATAAGGCAGGCAAGATCCGCGATCTGCTCGCGGCTTCCAATGACGAGATGGGCGCGGATGACTTTGGGTTCGACCTGTTCTTAACGGACAGCACCTCACCTTTCAACTACAAAGATATGAGCGCGACTGCTGTTGAAGAGCTGCGGACCCTGCTCAACGCTTTGATTATACTAGGCAGGGATGCTATCGACCCCCGGCTCACCTCTCTTGACTTAACACTGGAAGAGGTGAAGACAGATCTGGTTGATGCGACTTCTACCCTGAAGGATAAGAAGGTGTGGAAAAAGCGCGGCAAGTCTTTCTTCGGTATTGATCCTACCGCGTGGTTGCGGAGCGCACAGGACAAAGCTCGCGGAGCGTATGCGGACACGTACCAGATGTGGGCGATGATCCGTATACTGGATGGATTCACCTACTACACAGAGGGCGAGCCGGGTCCGTATGAGAAATACTTCCGTGACAACTTGGAGAGAGCATACGCGAGGAAGTCAAAGGATGTCAGCTACTACACACCCAAGATCAGATCTGCCTTTGCAAAACTGTTTGCAGGCAGGACCGGGTTCGGTGCCCCGGTGTGGATTAATGTTGAGGGAGTCGCGGTACCGCGACCTTTGGAAGCAGATGGGAGAGAGTTGGACTTTGAAGCTATCGCATCTGCAGTCCTGAACATGGGTAACGAGTCCAACCTGTTGCGCTTGAAAGAGGGCTACGGTTGGAACGATGAGCAGCTCAACTCGTTGCTGAACGTGCTCAATGATGCAGAGCTTGATGCAGTGCAGGAGATATGGGACATCTTTGAAGAGATGCGACCAGAGTTCTTTGCAGCAAGCGAGCGTATCAATGGTGTAGCACCTCCGCGCATCGAGCCACGCACCTTCACCACGCCAAGCGGTAAGGTGATGCGAGGCGGTTACGTGCCTGCGTATTACGAGCACCAGAACGTGAAAGCTGCTGAGCTTGATGAAAAGCAGCTTATGAAAGAATCAGCAAATGCCGGGCACCAACGAGCATCAGTGAACGCACGCGCTTCTAAGTCTCGTGCAGTCAGTGCTGGTGGCATGCCCATCCGGTTGGACTTCTCAGGGATCGCACGGCAGTTTGATTACAACCTGCAGTACACCGCGTTCGCTGAAACGATCAGGGATCTGTCTCGTGTGTTGAATAATCAAGAAGTCGCAGATGCTATCGCGGATAAGGTTGGACCGGAATGGCTCCCGGTAATGCGTATCATATTGTCGAAGGTTGCAACTCCCGGTGTGGAAGCTAACACCAAGTTTTTCGGTAGGCTGATGCGCGGCATGGGCACGGCTGCATCGAAGTACATACTCGGTGGTAATCGGAGTGTTGGTATTAAACAGACGTTCTCTATCCCTGCAATATATGTAGAGGGTGGGTCGTGGCACAAAGGGCTTGGACACATATTGGGTTCACCGCGCAAGATGTATGATGCATGGCAGCAGCTGATGGAAGAATCCCCTGCTATGCGGCAGCGCATGGAAGGTGGAGACATCGACCGCGAGGTTGTACGGCAGCGCAAGAAGCTGATAGCTCGCACGAAGCTGTCCGGTGTTCCGACTGAGATAATTGATGGCGTGCTGTTTGCGTACATCCGCTTCTTTGATGGTATTGCAGTGTTCCCGGCATACTACGGTACCAAGCAAAACATGGAGCGGAAGTACGGCCCCGGTCAGCGTGCGATCCGCGAGACAGAGAAGATCATTTTCGACACACAGCCCATGTCGCGCAACATGGATCTGTCAGCCCTGCAGCTCGACCGCAATGGCTTGTCGCGGCTGCTGACCTTTTTCTCCGGGTTCGTTATGAAGTTTGAAAACAGGAAGCGCGTGTACGTGCGTGGGTTCCTCGAAGGTAAGATCCCGTTGGGGCAGTTCATGTTTCATGTACTGCTTGAGCGCATGGCACCTCCGATGTTTATGAACCTGCTCTTCACCTTGGGAGCCGGTGACGATCCAGAGCTTGACGATGTGCTGTGGGACATGCTAATGTATCAGGTGTGTGGATTCCCCGGGGTGCGTGAGCTTGCAGTGCTTGGCTCTAACACCATCAGACGCGCATACGATCCTGACTTTCAGAGTTGGTCAGTGTTCAACACCCCACTGCTGACTCCTGTGAAAGCAATGGAGCGAAACATGAACACCCTTGCCGGTTGGTTCCAAGGTGACATAGACAGCGGAGAGGCAGCACTCGCTGCTATTGATGTTGGGTTGGCTCTGAAGGGCATACCTGCTGTTAAGATGTACGAGGATATGAAAGAAAGTGCTAGGCAGTTCGAGCGCAGCGATGGCTTCGATGCTTGGTTCAAGTTGTTATTCAAACCAGATCCAGAAGAGAGGGAATAGTATGACGATCGCTACCAAGTACATGCCGGACCACTACACCATATCATCAGGATCGAACCGGTACTTTCCGATCTCCTTTGATTTCCTCAACACAACGCACATCAAGGTTGTGATTACGGACCAGACAACCGGGGCGAACTTGCTACTCTCGCAGGGCGCAGACTTCTCCGTATCTGGCACCACAGTTCACACTGCCATACAGCACCCGGCAGGTGACCGGGTCACAATCTATATGGACATGCCGAACCTGCAGCTCTCTGACTATCAGAGCATGGGCAGGCTCGACCTCGAAGTGCTCGAAGAGGACTTCGACTACGCGGCTCTCGCACGGCAGGTGATTGAGAGTGACATTGGCTACCTCGGTACCGGGCTTGACATCAGTAACGCGCTGCCACAGGGTCTGCTTGAATCATGCGAGGTTGCGAGGGGCGTGGCTGTGGCTTCTGCTAGCGCTGCTGAGTCATCTGCTGATGATGCCCTTGCGTCCGCAGAAGCAGCGGCAGTGTCGGCACAGGACGCACAGGACGTAGCGGACATCATTGGTGACATTGACTTTGGTGTTGAGTCGATTACCGCAGGAACAAACATCACACTTGGTGGAACAGCAAAAAACCCTATAATAAATTCAACTTCAGTTATTGGTGCTTTGAAAGATATTTCAAGAATACTTTTTGACTCGACAACTACGACCCCCACTACTGCAAGTCAGGAAAATATTGATGATATCACGGACAACGGTCATGGAGATTTTGATTTAAACTTTGAGTCCAATATAACCTCGGATGGAACGGGTGCCGCTGTTGATTATACTTGGGCTGGTTCTGCTGAAAGCGACAACACTTCTAAGGGCACTTTTACGGTTTCTTCCCCTTCAGGTGGAACGAAAACAACTTCATTGCTTCAAATCAACGTTGTAAATGAAGTTGGTAATTTAAAAGATTCTGACAACATAAGCGTTATGGTATTCCCGGCTGGTGATACTTAATAGAGGAGGACAAAGCAATATGTCTAAGCATGTGTTACTTCAAAGACCAAACGGTAAAGTTAGTATTATGTACCCTACAGAAAGCTGCAAGCTAACACCTGAAGAACAGGCAGGCAAGCATTACCCGGATTTATCTTATGAAATAATAGACAGTAGCGATATCCCTACTGATCGGACTTTTAGGGGGGCATGGAAACTAGAAGATAAAAAAATAGGTTTTGATATGCCAAGAGCCAAAGAAATAGCGCATGGGCACAGGCGTGAAGCACGAGATCTATTATTTAAACCCCTTGATATTGAAGCAACAATCCCCGGCAAGGCTATTAAAGCTGAGGCTAAAAGGCAGAAGATCCGCGACAAAGATGACCAACTGCAGCTCGACATCGACACGACCACAGACGTTGTCGCACTCAAACAACTGCTCATTGATGGAGGTGCAACATGAAAGTAGAACTGTTCAGGATGGAACGCAAGAGCGGCTGCACCCTCGGCATGCTGCGCGTTGATGGCGAGATCTTCTGCGCTACGTTGGAGAACTCTTGGCTCGACAACACGCCATGTGAGTCCTGCATCCCGGTCGGCTGCTATATGGCAGAGCGCGTGAGCAGCCCTCACTTTGGTAACACCTTCGAGGTTGTTGATGTACCCGGTCGGACGCACATCCTGTTTCATGCCGGGAACACCGAAGAGGATACGCTTGGCTGCATCCTGCCGGGGAAGTATCATGGCAGGCTTGGTGTGAAACGTGCTGTGCTCGACTCGCGTAACACCTTCAATGATTTCATAAAACTCACTGAAGGTGTTATGGAGTTCGATCTGTTTATCGTGGATGTTTAGGGGGTGTCTTCTATGAAGCAGGGGGTGCCCTCACCGACCCAAACCCCTATGATGTTGTACTCGAAGAACTCCCATGCGTCCAAACTGGTCACCTCTTCCGGCTCCATCAATCTTTCTATCACCGCGCTGATCGAGTATGCCAATATCTCTGGCTGATTAAATCTGGAGCAGGTTCCAACGCAGCAGTCATCAAAGCCATCGGCTTTAAGTGCAACGCCCTCCTCACCTAGCCGTTCACAAGTGCTATCGAACTCTTCTTTAGTCAGTGTTTTCATCGCTTAGTCCTTCCTATATCTACGACCACGCCAACCCTCTGCAGCTACAGGCAGACCATCTGCCCATGCCGGGGTCTGTGCCATTAAAGTATCCAACTCTTCTTGAGATCCAAAGTCCTGAGCCACCTCGGTGACCACCTCATCGTGCACGTGCATCACTACCGGGTACCCGGCAGCTTCAACGGTGAACATGCCATGCCGCAGCAGATCGTTCGCTACAGCCTGCACTGCGTTCTCACAGAGCTTACCACCATATGTGGATGAACTCATCCACCTGCTCTCAATGGTCCGCATGAACGTGATCGTAGGTGCCATTGCATCGAACTTCTTCGTCATCTTGATCTTCGGTTTGTAGTAGCGCAGGCAGCGACCAGAGGGCAGCTTCATAAGCAGGAAGTCTTCATGCACGCCAAGCACAATATGTGCCCCTGCAGAGAACACCTGTCCGGGGTTCTGGATCGCGGCAAAGGCTGCAGACTCCAGATGCTTCCAAAACTCACATGCACCGGGTCTGCTAGAACGCCATCTCTGCTTGATAATATCGCACGCGGTCGCAGCGTCCAGACTCATACGGTCCAGAAAGGATGCCTTGCCAACACCCTGCTCCTGCTTGAGCTTGATGCGCTTCTCCAGATCCTTCAGATATGAGGTTGCTATCGCTTCACCCATCTTGATCTCGTAGCCACTGGCACCCGGCAGTACAATAGCCGGGAGCGTTTCGAGGTCGATGCCGTAGTTGCGTGCTATTGACGCATACGCACCAATTCCACCACCAAAACCAAGGGCAAGCTCGGAACATTTACCAACCTGCCGTTGGTCATCGCTTATATCGTCATATGGGGTGCCAAATATGCCCCCTGCTGCTACTTTGTAAGTATCCAGACCATCTATGAACACCTGCAGTGCGCGTTGCTCAGAAGCCAACCACGCGAGCACACGCGCCTCGATGGATTTGAAGTCAGATACGAGGAAGTCTTTGCCGGGTGCAGCGATGATGCAGCCCCGGACCGCAGACGCTGCCAACTCCATGACATCACCATACAGAGCCTGCACTTCTTTATACCCACACTTCATCGCTTGGTACGCTGCTGAGATGGCTTCATCTGTTTTCAGTTTGATTGTGCCACGTGGCATGTTGTGGAGCTGCAGCAGTTTAGCAGTCCACCTGCCGGTACTGGCACCACAATACATTGCCCAACCTCGCACGCGCTGCAGCTCTTCGTCTGCAGCTCTGAGCATCGCATCGTACTTGGTGACCGATGTCTGTCCACAGGTTGCGCGGATCTCCAAGGCTCTGCGAACGTCATCCGGCATCTCAATGTCGCGCAGGAAATATGCAACAGTGTCCTTCGCTGTGTTGGGCATCTCGACTCCACGCCTGCCGCACCACTCTTTTAGCTTTTTGTTTTGGGACACTTGCGTGACCTCACCAAGGGTGGTGCGCGACAGCTCTGCTTCCGTCTCTCCTTTGTAGTCAGCTACCATCTTGATCGCAGCTTGTGCACCTTCAACATCTATCCGCACACCGCGTCTGTTGATTGTCTGGTCCAGAAGCCACAGCCGCTGCTCCTCGTCTGTCATGCGCGGCATCGCGTTCGACACCCGGTATTCTGCTTCAACATCCTGCAGGCAGTACCGGCACAGTCTTACGAGATCCTGCGAACCTTCAGGGGTGTTGTGGTGCCACTTCAGCCACAGGTGTGGGTTGTATCCTAGCTGCTCGATCTCGCGCCAATGGTCCGCTACAAACTGCGTGTACGTCTGACCCTTACTTGCTGTTGCAGCCTTGTACGTGGCGCGTGCCCGTTGGTATATCTTAACCAGACCGAACTCTTCTTCTAGTTGCTTCCAATCTTTTGCATACATTGGCAGCGGCTTGCACATCTTGAGCATCAGCGCGTGCCCTTCTTTACTTTTACCCTCACCTTCTTTAAAACCCAAAGCTGTGCTCAGTGTTTCAAGATCTCGCGGCAGCGCGTTGGTCGCAGCCTGAGCCGCGCTGCACCTTCGCATGGTGAGTGGGAAGGTTGGTACCTTATACTGGGGCTGCATGATGTGCTCGTCAATAGCCTGCTCGAAGCCATCGTTGTGTGACTCTGATGTATCAGCGAGAGACTGCTGCAGATTTAGTTGGTCGAGCCGGAAGAGTGGCAAACCGTGTTCTTTCGGCATTAGTTTTAGCATGTCAGGGTTGACCCATAGCATGGGTGGGTGGTGGTCAACTTTTAGTGCTATACAAAACACATTAGTGGACGGATGCCGTGCGTACTTATCGGCTCCGGTTGTTTTCAAATTAGTGGCTGAGAATGTTTCATAGTCGCGTGTTAATACGTTGGGCATGCAGGACTCCTGCAATGCAGGGCTGCAGAGCAGCCCCACATCGCTGAAAGGTTTAACCTATATGATGGAGCTTGTGTCTTTGGCAGCACCTGCAGGCTGACCAAGCAGATCTCCTGCAGCACCCGTACCGGGTGTTGTAGCAGCCAAGGGATCATCGCCCTTGTACGCACCAACATCACCACCTGCAACAGCCCCGAACATGGAGTCTGCAGAGGGCTTGCCACCACCGAGGGTTTCGTCTTCACGGATGAGCTGCACACCGTTCAGCCCAACAGTCACACCACCGCTGCCGCCTGTGTAGGCATAGGCATTGAGGTTGACCTTGTACCAGTAACCAGAGCGGCACAGGTTGGGGTCGATGGCTTCCTTGTTAGGACCAACAACGTGTGGACGCTGTGACTCAACACAGGATGCCTTTACGATGTAGTGACCGGCATACTCCGGGTTCGATTCGCAGAGCTTAATGCGCTTGTCGTTTATTGCTACATCTCCATCTTTGACCGGGCTGCGTGGACCCTCACCGGAGTTCTTGGCAACGATGGGTGTGCGCGGACGCGTGGCTTCATCAGGCCACTGTTCAAGCGAACAAGCGACCAGATCATCAATCAACTTACGCAGGACTGTGAGGTGCGTCTCGTTCTTCTTATCGAACATCAGAGTGACCTCGAACTTAGGGGCTGACCCCTCCTGAAATGCACGAGGGGTTGCGAGTGTCACGAAGCTACAGCGGATTGCGTCTAGGCCCTCTTGACAGGGTACGGTTACTGCCGGTTTGTTTACACTTTTAGCCATGATATTTTGATTCTCCTTTTTACTGCAATTATTGTTATTTGAACTACACGACACTTTCTGTGTTTCCGAACATGCTACCGACCGGATCGTATGCCTTACCTTTCGCGTTCCGGTGTACAAGTTTAGGCTTGCCTGCCGTTGTCTTAATAAGATCGACTATGTGCTCTTTAGCAGCTTTGGGTTTGTGCCCCATACCCTTCAGAGCTTCTTCTACCTGTGCTGGACTTTTGAGATTCCGGTTGAACTGTTCGCCATGCAGCAGCACGCTCAGCCTTTGGTTTGCCACTTCAGGATCTGCCCAACTGCGCGAGTTCCTACCGGTAACCAACTTACCCCACGAGTTCTCGCCTTTCATAGCCAACGCGTACTCGTGTTCCTGAACCTTTTTAATCATGTCCGCGACTGCAGGACCGAACTCCAAGATCCGGTGATACACATCCGGGGTCATGTCAACCGGTGCAGGCATGGGAACTGCTACCGCTGTGGTCGTGTCAGTGAACATGCCCTGTGCTATCTCATCACCAAGCGCGAGGAGCGCGGGGCACATATGACGAGCGTCACACCAACCGTCTTTACACCAGTCACCGGCACACAACACAGCACCCTCATCGAGGCACGCTGTCGCTGCAGGAAGATATATATCCATATACCAACTAATTAGCTCCATCCATGTGTAGGAAACGCTGCGGACGATCTCAGCACCCTTAGCGTTTGGCTGCACGATGGTGGCTATACAGGTTTGGATCTCGTAGGGGTTTAAGACTCCAACCTCTCCGATCAGGTACAGCTTCAGTTGTGGTGTGCCTGCCCCCACAAACGTGAAGCCGTTCTTGTAGTCACTGACATGACAAATGCCGAAGGGCTGCAGCTCAGAGCTATCTGCAGTACCCCAACAGTCATCAGAGATGACAACTTTTTTCTCCACACCGGAGATGCTACCCGGCATGGATGCGCGGACCTCGCGCACGTGGTTGATGTAGATCTGCACGTTCTGTGCATGCTCCGCTTTTATTTGAAAAGCCCAAAAGCCTTTCGTGCCTGCAGCGTCTGGTTTGTCCTGTATCAGATAGTCCGCGCCCACTGCGTTTTCGCCACACCACCAACCGATGTAACGGTCCGTGTTGTGATCGCGCAGCAGGCATGCAGCTCCAAGCGCATGCAGCCCGGTACCAAGCGCACTATGTTCTGTGCTGCTGCGCTCGACCTTCGCCTGCATGTGTCTGTTACCGGGGCAGTGGAGATCCAACTTAGCCCCTGATGGTGATAAAAATGCGTGTGTCAAAATAGACCTTCCTTCCTACGCTTTTTTCAAAGCGTTGAGTGCGGTGAGTGCGTCAGCAATACGCTCGACAGGTACCTGCGTAACACCGGGAGCGATGTCTTTAATAGCATCCTGAATCTGTGCCGGGGTGATCCCCTGCTCTAATATAAGTACCCGCGCAAGATCACACACATCCTGCAGAGTGCTGCCTGTCCGCACTGCGGTAATGATTGCGCTCGCAACCTCTGCTACAGGTGCTGCAGGTGGGGTCTTCCCCTCGTCACGCGCTGCATACTTAGTCGGGTCCAACTCGTGCAGGATGTTCTCATACTGACCAGCACATGTTTCCATGTTAACGAGGTTCTGTCCGGTGAACTTCACGGTTGCAGCGATGACTGCTTCCTTGCCGCGCAGCTTAACCTGTTCCAACACCGCAGGCTGAAAGGTGCTGTAGCTTATCGGATCAGAGTTTATTGCAGCAGCAGATTTGATCTGATCGCATGCGTTCACATGCATGAGGATCGCGTTGTGCTTCTGCACGTAGTTGCTTGATGCAGGTATCTCGATCTTCAGGGTGTTGATACACATGTCAATGGCGTCCTTTTTCAACTGATCCGGGTAACGCTTCATCGGGGCTTCAGTCATCGGGTTCCAGCCCACAACTGCCGGGGCATCCGAACTGTCACCTTTGCTTTCGTCTGTCTCCGGGGCGGTGGAAGCGTCCGAACCATCCAAAGGGTCATCGATACCGGCAATCGGCCTCTGCGCTGCTGCTTTGCCTGCTGCTGCGCTGCATGGGATTGTGTCCACCGGGGTCTGTCCTGCATGGTAGGGCTTGCGCTCCAGCAGCGTGCCATCTTCTCCCGCTGTTATGAGAGGGTTCATGGTGTGCTGCAAGAGTTGCTTGTTCAGCAGCACCTGTGCTTCCAGTGCTATTGCGATACGTTCAAAACTTTGTTCAATAGACATACTCATACTCCTTATGCGATTTTGGTTTCAGAGCCTGTAATGACTCCACATTCTTTCAACAATCTATGCACCCATGTCGGTTCGATGTTGCAGGTGTCGATTGCCTGCATCTCTCCAGTTAAAAATTCCAGAGCCTTGTTGCGTCTGGACTTCCACTTGCCGTGCCTTGACTCAAAACCACCTTCTCTCTCCTTTCCACCCTGTTTGGGTTCGGTTTTTATAAAGTCATTCATCGCGCCTACTATAACTGCGATTGCTAGGTTTTCTTCTGGTGTTTTTGAAGAGAACATTTTCAGTTTGTACTCCACGACCTGTGCACGCTTAAACATCGAGAAGGGTTTATACCCTCTGCATTTCATATCAGTCTCCCTTTGGTTTTGGGTTGGCATATTGGTACTCATAAATGTCACCATGTGTAAACTCGATGGTGCAGTTTTCTTTTCTATCTCTGTGCATCGCCCGGTGCCTTGTAATCCCAAGGTAGTGAAATGCTCTCTCACAAGTGTGGCAATAGCAGTTTTTTAATGTGGTAACTCTCATTTTAAAATCCGGTTTGTGTTTTCTAATTTCATAGCAGCCTTAGCCAACACTGATGCTTCTGTAGATCCTTCAACTACCAGATAGTACACATTGATGTACTCTGCTTCTGTACCAATACGCACTATCCGGTCCTTGCATTGCTCGTTATCCTTCGGTACGAAGCTACCCTCGACAAACGTACACGCGTGCGCTGCAGTCAAAGTCCAACCGGTGCCGAGGGGCTGCCAACTACCAATGATGACGCGGCAGTTTGGATCTTGCTGAAAGCGATCCACGTTTGCCTGCCGGGTCGTCATTGGTGTAGGACCATAGACCATGACCGGGTTGTACTTTTTAAGTCCTTCAAACATGTTCTCTAAAACATCCTGATGATAGCCGAACAGTACGATCTTCTCGCAGCCACCATCGAGCACATCCTTCACCCAAGCAAGGCAGTCCGGCACCTTTTCAAGCCCCATCTCATGCCGCAGCTCTGGTGTCGCTCCGTATCCAAGAGGCTGACCGGCTCTGAGGATCTCTTCAGCCGTGAATGGAGCGTTATCTTGCTCCTTACGGACGATCTGAGCTGTGCCCCGGTTCTGCGGCAGGACTACGATTTGATTGCGCTCAGGGGGCAACTGAGGCAGCACAGCGCGTTTATCTCGCCGCACCATGAACCCTGATCCGCGTAATCTCCACCCGAGCTCTGCATGGTTCCTGCCATCTGTGACCTGCCAACCATGATCCCCCATGAACCCGGCTGTATAGCGCCCGGAGAACTGCCGCTCTGTCATGCCGCTAATAACATCAGGCGCGAGGCTGCTCAGCATGGGGTAGAACTCGTGTGCCCAATTAGGGATTGGTGTGCCTGTCATCGGCAGCACATGCGTTGCATGGTCCGCGATTCCGCCGGGAGCGAGCACGCGCTTGGTGCGCTCAGCTTCAAAGTTTTTCAGGTAGTGAGCCTCATCAGCGATCACCAGATCCCACTGCTGTGAGATGAGGTAGTCGAACAGCCTGTCATTGAGTGTCATTTCGTATGAGATCAACAGCGAGCCGGATCTGTACGCGTCTGCGTAGCTACTGTGCAGCACCGGGAATGCTTTGCCGGACCAGAGTATCCACTTGTCCATCTCGCGCTGCCAGTTCAACCGGAGCGATGCCGGGGAAATTACAAGCACGCGCTTCGGGTCAAAGTAGCAGTAGTTTATCAGTCCGCAGGCTTGAATGGTTTTACCAACGCCCATCGGATCTGCAAGCAGCGCAGCGCGATGTCCTGCACTGAACCTATCATAGAGGACCGCGACACCTGCCTCTTGAAAGTCAAGGTACTCTTCGGCTGCAGGTGCCGGGATGTTGGGCAGTCCCTCGATGCGGCTCGCCTGACTTGTTACTCTGTTTGATATGTAGGGCTTTGTCACCTCGAAAGCAGAGGGGCTTGGCATGGTGCCTGTGGGCAGCGACAAAGCCCGGTAAGGATCTGCAGTGAACCACACACCCAAGTCATCAGACCATTGCATCCCTGCAGCCATCACCGGACTTATGTCGTATCTGTACATGTCCTGTGGTCGGATGTAGAAATACTTGTCGGCTGTGTTGTAGTTCAGGATCATGTTTCGTTGTCCTCTCCGCAGTAGGGGCACGTGAGTGCTCGGACACCCTTAAACCACATGCTACACCGCGAACACCGAACCCGGAGCACTCTGTAGAGTGTTTGTTTGTGTACCCAATATTCGTTTCCGTCAGGATACAACATGCTATCTCCGAGCCTTTCTGCGTGCAGACTTTTTCAATTCTTTGCGTCTGTTCTGCTTGAAGGTTTTAGAAGCACCTGTGTAGAAGTCAGCCGGAGAGCCTGTGTGCCCCTGCCTCAAGGCAGCGAACATCGCCATTGGTGACATACCCGCCTTGGGATTAGAAGACATAACGCTCGGATTAAAAAATGTGTTAAACTTCATAGTGCTTCTCCTTGAGTGGGTTGAGTGGTTTGTCTATATGACGTAATCATGTTTGTATCTATGCTGTGCCCTGTCTTTCAGTGCTGCGTTTTTATAAGCCAACACCTTCAGCCTTGTGGCTTCTGCAGCAGCGCATATTGGGCACTTAATGAACTGTGTGCTGTTGTACACGTGCTTCTTTTCACAGACCACCATATAAATACTGCCGCGCCTCGGTGTTATTCCGCATCTATCACTCAGGTGGTGCGTGGCCCCAATCCAACAAGCAGAGCACTCCTGCAGCTTCTGAGGTGTTTTCTTTTCAGGAACGTACTCCTTTATTTCTACAGGCACTGCTTTTTTGTAAGGGTGTATCGCATGCAGTGCTTTGTGCTTCGGGTGTTTGAGTTTCCGCAATGCTTTTGCTATGATTTGAGAAACACGCGTGGGGCTGATACCCTCTAAGTCTGCTATCACCCGGAGGGTGCAAGGCTCACCCTCTGCGGAGAGGGTGCCATACCGCAGCGACACATATATGAACTCACGCGGTGACAAACTCATAAGACCCGCGTGCAGCGCAGCCTGTAGACACTGCGTATATTGCTTGGCTACCAAAGCCTGCTCCGGGTTCATGTACTCCGGGCTATCCCACCCATAAACAATAAAACCTTCTAGCGCACGCTCAAGCGCCTTGGATTCTCTTCGCATCAGGCTCCTCCCTCGTCCATGACAAAGTGTTTACGCAGGTAAATCTTCCAACCATGCGCCACACCGTCTGTGAGGTCCTCAATGTCATGGTCAAGATCTATGTCATCGAACTGCGCTTCAACTCGCTCCGGGTCTGGTGGTAGCAGCTCCATGATGAGCGCCTCCCTGCAGAGGAGCCGCGTCACTGGTCCCATGTACGTTCCGTGCTTGGATATTCTCTTTTTACGTGCTTTTGCTGTCTCGGTCATATTCTGCCCCCTTTGCTGAGATAAGATCGTGGCTCGTTTTTTAGAGCATCTGCGTCTAACAGACCAGACACCCGTTCTAGTGAAAAACCTAGGTCACCTAGTTTTTTAAGCACAGCCACTTCGACCATGTTTTCAAACGTCCAGAAGCTGCGGTTCCCGGTGCCGCGTCCGGGGTACGCAGGCACTATGATCCCTCGGTCCACCCACTGCCGTACTCTGGACACTTTCACTCCTGCAGCCTGCGCCATTTCTTTAGTTGAGTATTTTTGTTCGTCTGGAAATTGTGGGCAATCCATCATCCCTCTCCTATCCATAATATTTCAATGTCTTGTTTAGCGAACCTGCGTGCAGCCTCTACGTTCGCGTGCAGGATGTCCACACGGTTGAACCATCTAGCGTTCATGCGGTCCTCGATGCGGAACAGTCCCATGCCTTTAATGATTACAGTCTTGCCAAGCGTCAGCCCCAAGGCTTCGAGATCCCGGCTGACTGCAAGTACACCAACCCTACTGAGTGTCATGCTTGCTGTGAACCAAGGGGTGCCATCGCACTCCTCCGCGCGAGCTGTGTAGGCTGTCGCTATGACCTTCTTAGTCAGAAGCGGACGCTGCCCCACTGGTTCACCAAAAGCCTTGTGCAGGAGATCTGCCTGCCGCTCGACCTGCGACTGACACACCGCAAGCGTTGTACTCTGCTTCCTGTTGTCATGCTGCAGCTTAGCGATGATCTCATGCTGCCGCGCTACCTGATAGGTGGCTGCAGCGAAGAGGATGCAAACGACTGCCAACAGTGTTAATAGATCCCAAGCGTTTCTCATAATCACACCCACGTAAAAGTGACACGTTCCCGTTCGTTGCTCTCACCAAAAATGGCTTTTCGCTTTTTGAGCGCACGCCTCATTCGCTCGATAAGATACTCCGGGTTTTTCTTTGGCTTGCCATACCTCGTCAGCCAAACTCGTTTCACGGTTGCGGTGTTCATATTTTTATATCCTCAAAGAGAACAGGCAACCGCTTTTGAAGGACGGTCAGCATTGGGCACGCCACTTCTCTCATCTGTGGGTGCGCGGCGGGCGCTGTGCGGAGCTTGAAGAAGTGCCGCCACTCTCGGATGTTCATGGTCATCACGATCTCTGTTTTCAGGCTGTTGGGGAGCACGGATCGTGCTTCCTGTGGTGACCAACCTCTTTTTAGCAATTTCAAGTAGTCGCGCTCAGCAACCGCCATGTTCCAAAACCAGACAACTGCCGCACTGTTTTCTGGTTTTAATAACGCGTCCGGGCAACCTCGTGGGTCACCATGTAACCATAACCAATCAATCGGGTATCTGCCCGGCTGGGCCGCAACCCAAGGAGGGATAATAAAAGCAACGCCCCCAGAGTAGTTGCAATACCGGGTTGACTCTTGCGAGTAGCTCGCCAGACGGTGCCGGACGATTTCATGGGTAACACCGCGATCACAAATAACAACTGCTGTGATTTTTTCATGTTCAAGGACAGACTCATGTCCGCGTTTTATGATATTAGATATGAAGGTGTTCGCACTCTCAGCCCCACTTGCGCTTTGGTAGCAAACACGACCAGCTTCTTCTATTTTGTGCAACAACGCTTCACTGTCGAAGTTCTCAAAATTAAATCCCGGTTTTAATAACTGCATAGCTTTTCCTCCTTAAAATGATTTAAACACTGTAAACACTACACACAATCAACTACTGCTGCTCTTATACACCCTCCACTTTGCATCTGTCAAGCATTATTTTCGACTTTATTAAAATAAACTTTAGCTTTATTTTATGCTTGACTTGTCCGATAGGGTAGTGTAAAGAACGTATAATACAAAATATATAATCTTTTTATGGAGTCTGAACATGCCTAAAATTGCCGAAGCGGAAACCCCACTATGGAAGCGCACACAGAAGTCGCGTGTTGCAGATGGCGCAGGGATCTCCCGGCAGCATCTCAACGAGATCCTCGCGCGCAGGTGTCGTGTGCCAAAGCGTGACATGGCAGACAGGTTAGCTGCTGCAGCACTCAAGGTGGGCATCAACATTCCTTGGAAGGATTGGATGTTGAACACTGAGACGGCCAACCCATACTTCTCACCAAAAGTGGAATAGTTCTGCGTTGTAGGTGACTGGCCCGAAACCTTATAACGTGGAGTTGTTGGTATGAGTTATACTATTGCAGATGTATTGAAGTTCATGCACCCGGAGCTTGGCAGCTTAGGTGGCGTGGTTGAAGTTATGGCGGCAGGATGCAGAGGTGAGCAGCGCGGACTCTGGAGAGGGTTCTGTGGTGGCAACAAGGGCATCTTAGCCGGTTGGTATAATGATGTAAAAAAACTCATCAGTGCGATCCGGGATCTCGATAAGGGTTGGCGCGGTAGATCAGGCGAACCTGAGTATCCTGAGTCTATATACTTCACAGTCAATCAACCCCCGGAGACTCTGCTCGGTCGCAGCAACAACCAACTCACAGCCGGGGCAGCACGCACACGCGACATCGACATCGAGCAGTACACTAATCTTTTTATTGATATTGATGTTGACCTTCCTGCAGGTATCTCATCAACGGACCCGGAGCATGATGCAGCTATCGCAATGGCTGACACGACACGCACCCGGATCAGGAACACCTTCTTCTGGTCGGAGCCGATGGTGTGCGATTCAGGCAACGGTGCTCATCTTATGTATAAGGCACACTTTGCTAACACCAAAGAGAACGCAGCCCTCGCTAAAGAGTTCCTCTCGTTGCTCGGTAAATGGCAAGCACCTACCAACCCTGAACTACCGCTCAAGTTTGATACTACAGTGTTCACACCGGGCAGACTCACCAAGGCATACGGCACTGTGGTCCGCAAGGGTGACGCTACTGAAACCAGACCACATCGCAGGAGTTGTGCTCTCTACATACCAGAGGTGACAGAGGACACACCACCTGTCACTCTGGAGCTGCTGCAGCAGGCTGTGGACTACATGCGTAAATCGCTCGGTGAAGAAGAGGTGCAAGACGTTCCTCGCGCACCGGCTCCGGCAGGCAGCAACCATCCGCGACCGGACAAAGCTGACATGTTCAACTCTATTGATGGCGTTGAACCTCTGAGGCAAGGCGGCTCACTCAGGTTGGATGAGTACCTGCGTGACAACAACATCAAAGTCAATACAGTTAAGGAAGGTCCAGGCGGCTGCACCATGTACATTCTGGAGCGGTGCCTGTTCGATCCAACACATGCAGGTGGTGAAGCTGCAGTGTGTCAGAGTGTAGAGGGCATGCTGTTCTATCAGTGCTTTCACGAGTCATGCACCAACGATCCAGAGCGTAAGTGGAAGCAGGCACGTGAGATCATCTCCGGTGACGCATCTCTCGGTCAGTGGATGGAGGGTGGCAGCTTCGGTGTTGAGTTTCCACACGTGAACAAGAAGGGCAAGCCGGTCGGTCGTGTTGAAAACTTCCGGGCACTGCTCAAGGCTTATCGCGTAGGATTAGCGTACAACCTGATGACCCGGAAGGTGGAGTTCAAGCTCACGGACGGTCGGTTCGCTGACAGTGATCGTATCGCTAACACTGCACTCGCATTTATAGAAGAGCTGTGCGTGAGGCATGGCATGCCCTTCACCCGGATGCAGAGCTTCATTCAACTCATCAGCGAAGAGAACGCATACCATCCGGTCCGCGACCATATCGAGTCTGCTAAGTGGGATGGTGTCACCCGGTTAGAAGCTCTGGCTCAGACTGTGACGGTTGTACCGGGCTATGAGGATCAATGGCGTGTGTATTTGAAAAGGTGGCTCCTGCAGGGCATAGCGGCTCTGTATCAGCCGGATTTTAGCTGCCGGGGTGTGCTCGTGTTCACTGGTGAGCAGAATGTGGGCAAGACTTCATGGTTCAGGCGGCTTTGTTCTAAGGTACCAAGCGCGTTCGGTGAAGGTAAGCAGTTAGATCCTGCGAACAAGGACTCGGTGATGCTCGTGATACAGCACTGGCTCGTTGAGTTGGGTGAGCTTGACGCTACATTTAAAAAGGCAGACATCTCCCGGCTCAAAGCGTTCACCTCGCAAATGAAAGACGAGCTTCGCACTCCTTACTCACGCGCACCTGATGTGTTCAAACGACAGACCATCTTCGGTGGCACTGTCAACGATCAGGACTACCTGGTAGATCCAACCGGCAACTCTCGGTGGTGGACTGTTGATGCTCTGGAGATCAACTTCAACCACGACATCAACATGCAGCAGGTGTGGGCTGAAGTTAAGATCCTGTTTGATCTTAAAGAGTCATGGTTCTTAAACCCAGAAGAGATGCGCGTGCTCAACGAGCTGAACAGACAGCACGAGATCGGTGACCCTCTGGAGGATGGCATGCAGAAGGGCTTCAAGTTTGATTCGCTCAAGGCTTCATGGAATAACCCCATGACCGCAGCAGAGGTCCTCGGTGTCATTGGCATGCGCCAACCTAACCGCAGTCAGATGACCAAAGCGGGGGCTGTGCTCAAGCGGCTTGCCGGTCGCAGCGTACTCAAACGTGTGAAAGGCGCTCTCGGTCGATACTTTGATATGCCCTATAGACGCGACCTGTTCGATGGGGTTGATGAAAACAAACAGGCAGCAACCGTATTACCTTTTAACAAGGAGGAAATCTGATGTTATTTAAAACCACATGTACAATTACACTGGAATCACAACATGAAATGAATATTATGTCTGAGGTGATGGACATCGTCCGGCGCAGCGAGCTGAAGATGAGCCTTGGTGCTAACGAGATGGTAAGCATCACACGTGACGGGCTGCTCGGTGGGCAGGAGGATGTGTGAACAGAACACACACTGCGCTTTACAAAACAAGGGTAATATGTCAAAAGGCTAAAACCCGCGGCCTGACTGCGTTACTAACGCGAAACTGTGTATGCGGGTAACAAGGTAACATGCTGGTAACATGTTTGCGTCAACATGTTACCAGTACAATCCCCAATAAAAATGGGGCTAATATTAATACAGGTAACATGGTAACATCTTTACTATAGGTATAAAGTATAAAAGAAGTATAGGGGTATAGAAGCTAACGCGGTGCGTACACGTACATATGACCGGGAGCCAGACCCACTTGCCCTAATATAGGGAAAAGATGGTTACCATGTTACCATGTTACCTTTGAGGAGGAGACCATGATTGGTTTTGTAAAGATAAAATTTATTGCAAACACAGTTGTGCGGGATGATGCAACACCTAACTATTCAAAGATCCATGAGGCTGTCATAGCCGCTCTCATCGTGTGCATGTATAGCTGCGCGTACCCAATGCCTGCATCAGAAATAACGGAAGAGATGCTGCGCGTTGATTATAATAATAATGATGCGAGATACAGAGCATCTTTACAACAAGCGGCAGCAGAAATAATGCTCGCAGTTCAACACAACATAAAGTAGCAACCCTCATCGCGTACCGGGGTTGGCTCGGATACGCACAACGTATAGGATGGGGGTTGCTTTTAAAGTAGCTACTCTATAACCAGTATCAGCGTTAAGGCTATACACATGTGCTATCACGATAACAATCTGCGTATAGGAACTAGTCTGCGTATAGATACGCGGAATCTGCGTATAGATACGCGGAATCTGCGTATAGCTATACGCATGTTACACGTTACACCTGTGGTTACACCTCAACGCAGCAGGTGTAACAGCGGAGAGGCAATAAAGACGGGGGTATATACTACTCTGTTACACCTGTTACACCTTTTATCTATTAATGAGACTAATATATTGTTTGTAAGGAAATGTACTATACGCAGCTTCAGAGGGTTATAGCTATACGCAGAATGCCTTGTTTTGGGGGTAATAGAAAGTAGGTGTAACAGGTGTAACAGGTGTAACAGATAACATTGAAAAAGGAGGTACAAATGAGCATTAAAGAGGTGTTGGATGATAAAGCACCCCCCTTACAGGGGTGTACAGGTAAGAAACCTTTGAGGCTCACGATCAAGTGCGACCGAGGGACACAGCGGTTTTATCGCTTTGGAGCTGTGTGCCCTGACTGCGGATCTGAGTATCACATGGAGAGTTCTGTGTTGGGTGCTGAGGTGACGATCCTGTGCGTGTGCCAGCGCGAGCAGGTGCTTGATGTGAAGGGGGGCTTGTACCATGATCAATATTAAAGCGTGGGTAGGTGTGGACCCCGGAGCGACCGGAGCGATGGTGCTGCTCGATGACTTCGGGCACCCAGTGTACCTTGATTGGGTTGATGAGATCCTGATGTACAAGATGCTGCTCTTCTACCAGGACTGCTACGACATCAAGATGGTTGTGCTTGAGAAGTTGTGGGCACGCAAAGGTAACGCATCGAAGAGCAGCACAACATTCCAACAGCATGTTGGTGCACTGCGTGCTGTCATCAAGTTGACAGGGCTGCCACTCATTGAGGCAACACCGCAGCAGTGGATGCACAGGCGTGTGGTTGCAAAGAAGAACAGAGCAGACAAACCATCCGTGCCTTATGTCGAGGCACGCTATCCCGGATTTAATGTGCGTGGTCCGAAGGGTGGTGCTAAGGATGGAAGAGCCGATGCGTTGTGCATGGCTGAATACGCACGTGAACAGTTTCAGAAAGGAGCACTCGATGGTAGAGGCGTACAATAAAGAGCTGGAAGAGGCACTGCTGTTTGAGGCTACTTGGGTGCTGCCCGAAGCATATCAAACTGCAGACACAAAGATGAATATGGTCCAACAGTTTCAAAGGAACCAACACGAGGTTGGTGTAACAACACGTGTCTACGCTGTGGCACTGGTTGCAGCGAACCTGGAGCTGCCGACTATCGGCTATGATGTTGACCGGCATGAATGGGGGCTGCTTGATGAACTACGAGCAACAGTGCACTGAACTGGAGACAAAGATTAACGTGATACGGATCGAGTGTGTGTGGCTGATCGTGTTGCATCAGGTCACCTGCAGACTGCGGTATGGTGCACCAACAGGACCGGCACCTATACAGTTTGGAATGGGGGTGAGATGATGCACGGTAACTGGAGTGTGAGCTGTTGATATGGATGTATATGAAGACGCACCACGTGTATGATCGCAACACAATGTTGGAGGGTTTAATTTTTGAGGGTGTGGAAATGGAGAGGTTCATATGAAGTGTCCAAAGTGTAAGATCAAAACTAAAGTGATCCGTGTGTACCCGGAGACAGATAAGGGTGTTGTTACTCGGCACCACCGGTGCCCGAACTGTGGTGTTGAGTTCTTTACGGACCAATCACGTACATAAAACTTTATGCTACCGGTAGCGTTGGTCAGCTTGACATACCACAGCCAGTAGTGTTATTCGTGAGTCTATCTCATACTTCTGCATCAATGGTTTAAGTAGCCACGTGGAGGAAGTCGCATGAAATAGGTTCGGGTCAACATGAAGCACGCCTCCACTGTACACGGCAGTGGGGGCGTTGCTGCATGTAACGTAACGTAACATTAATGGATTGGGTATTACATGAGCGGACCAGAAAAAGATCGCAGAGCAGCAGCAAGTGATGATGCCCTATTTGAGATAGACCCCACCAGTATGGCAGGCAAGACATTCAAATTTGAAAAGCTAATAGAAGATCCCGCGACACGCGGTATCGCACGTGCGATGGTGATTGAAGCAATCACTGAAGGCATACGTGTACACTGCCGCATGCCTATAGGTGCTCATGAAGCGCAGCAGATGCGGGTTATCTTTGACGGGCTGCGCGTGCTTGGTGATGGCGATGTGGCAGCAGGGGTCGGTGTAGTCATGGACAACCATCATTATGTACAGGAACACCGGACCCGGATCAGTCGTATGGCTGAGCGCATTGGATCTTGGGTGATTATATTTGTGCTCAGCGGAGTGGGTCTGTTGCTTTCGTTGGGTATTCGGTCGTGGTTTAAGAGTGAGGGGTAGAGCGGCAACAAAGCTGCGTAACCTATAGAGGAGAAACATCATGCAGGCAAAAATAGTTGGAATGCTTATCTCGCTACTGCTCCGGGCACTGCCCCCTGAGCTGCTAAAAAAGTTTGTGGACATCGCGCTTGACTTCGTTGAGGATAAGGTGCTCGGCACTGCCTCGACTGTTGACGATGCTATCGTGCTGCCGCTGTGCAAGCTGATACGCAATACGTTTGGCATACCGGATGATGATGGCCCGCACAGTCCACTACCGCGTGAGATCGCACCGCAGCCTATCAGTACGGACGAGAATCCGGGCGAGAGTGTTGAGGGTGATCCGGGCGAGAGCGTTGATACAAGTGAGAGCACTGACTAGCTATGGGTGCTGATACACTACAAATGTTTGCAGAGTCAAAGGGCTTATACCTCAACGCGCGATCGTTGATGTTTTGCCGTTTGATCTTAAAGAACGTGGGCTGTCTCGCTGCTGCCAAGGCAGCAGACTACCCGGACCCGGAAGGTTGCGCGGACACACTGTATGAAGAGTTCGGTGAGATGCTGAACGCATACCGCAAGCAGAACGACACCGACTACAATCTGGTGCTGAGCGTGTACCGCGCTGCTGCAGTTGCAGAGACAACCATCATTGATATGGACGAGGATGCCAATAAGATAGCAGTCAAAGTGCCTGAGCACCGCACACGTATGTCAGGCGCGAAGGGGTTGTGTGAGATCTTCGGGTTCAACGCAGCCACTGAAACCAGAGTCACAAGTGTAAACGAGCTACCACCAGACATAGAGGAAATATTCGACCGTGTTAACAGCAAGAGAAAAAACTAACGCATTTTACATAGAGGTGATGAACCTCGCACGTAGTAAGGGTCAGGGAGTACTGGACCTTACGATGCGTAAGTTATGCAAAGAGGATCTCTGGTTCCTGCTCACTGTTGTGATGAGGCGTGATGAGATGAACACCAGACCGGAGATCAACCCGGAGTGGTTGTACGAGCGCACCAGAGAAGTTGAGGCAGACCCTGATGGCTTCTTGGACCTTTGGATGCGTGAAGGTTATAAAAGCACGATCATTACCTTCGCACTAACAACCCAAGATATACTCAATGACCCGGAGGTCACTTTTGGAATCTTCTCTGTTAAGCGCGAGCTTGCACAGGACTTTCTAAAGCAGATCAAACAGGAACTTGAGAACAATGCGACACTGAAGCGACTGTTCCCTGACATACTGTACCAAGATCCTGAACGGGAGTCCGGGTGTTGGGGTATTGACAAAGGCATCAGAGTCAAGCGCAAAGCCAACAGCCGGGAAGAGACAGTTGAGGCTTGGGGGCTTATCAATGGTATGCCCACTGGCAAGCACTACAAGAAACTTGTGTACGATGATGTTGTTACTGAGAAGTCTGTAACCAACCATGAGCAGCTCACTAAAACATTCGCTGCTCTGCGGCTCTCCTTTGCTCTAGGATCACATGGTGGTACCAGACGCATGATTGGCACCTACTACCACTTCAACGATGCGTGGCGGTCTGTTGTTAAGGCAGGTATTGCGAAAGAGCGCATGTACCCAGCAACCGATGACGGTACGGTTACCGGTAAGTCGGTGTTCCTGACGGAAGAGGCACTAGCACAGAAACGCAAAGACATGGGTTCGTACATCTTTGCATGTCAGATGCTGTTAGACCCCAAAGCGGATCAGGCTCAGGGCTTCCAAAGCAAGGACATCCGCGCATGGACCCCGAAGTCTGAGTTTTGGGATCACATGAACATATGTATTATCTGCGATCCTGCAGGTGAGAAAAAGATCAAAGCAACTGGTAGCGACTACACGGTGTTTTGGGTTATAGGCTTGGGTGAGGATGGACGATACTACCTCATTGATGGAACACGCGACCGGCTGAATCTTGCAGAGCGCACCAAGAAGCTGTTCGAGTTTGTACGCAAGTATAAACCAGATGCAGTCGGGTACGAGCAGTATGGCATGCAGGCTGACATCGCTCACATAAAACTGGAACAGGACCGGCTGAACTTCCACTTTGAGATTGTCGAGCTTGGTGGTGCGATGCCGAAGAACGACAGAATAAGAAAGCTCATCCCGTACTTTGAGAGTCACGAGATCTTCACCCCCGGAGTGTTGACCATACGCGACCGGGAAGGTGCCTACAGGGACATCATACAAGAGTTCGTGGATGAAGAGTTCCTCGCGTTCCCGGTGTCCTCACATGATGATATGTTGGACTGCTTGGCACGCGTGCTGGACCCGGCACTTGGTATAACCTTTCCAGATCCTGATGAGTATATCCACACACGCGGTGGCTACCCCAACACGGGTGCGGGTGCGAATATGAGTAATGGTGTTGACATTGATCCACTGGAGAACGCATGACTAAGTATGGTTTTACACATAAGAGGTTTTTAAAGCCTGCAGACATCGCAGCATTGTACGGGTTGATGAGGCGTGATGGTTCAGCAGACTTCGTGTTCTACGATGGGCAGGTCACCTCTTGGCAGACTTGGGTGTCATACGTCATAGACGTGCAGTGTTGGTTGGTCCGCTGCGATCATCCTGAGCATGGCACCACCGGGTGTTGGTGGCTTAATGGGTTTCACGGTCGCACTGCGATGATACACTTCTGCACGTTCGCGCCTCTGGATCTTGAAGAGAGTATTGAAATGATGAAACAGTCCGCGCAGTGGTTAGCAGGTCTTGGGCACCTCGATAGTATCTACGGGGTGACTCCTGTTGTGTACAGGAATGTGTTTCCTCTGATGGATGCAGTTGGTTTTGATAGAGGTGCGATATTACCGGGTGCGTGTCATCTGGTGAAGCATGACAGGTTTGTTGATGGAGTTATCTCCGTGTTGGATCTCCGGCACTATGGGGAGGGTGTTTGATGGGATCAGGTGTTGGTAATTTCTTTGGTGATGTTTCAGGCTATATAGTGGGTGCGCTTGAACCTATACTGAAGCCAATTATGAAAGCGGGGGATGTAATCATTGACCCTGTAATGGAGCAGATTGGCATGGAGGGCACACTGGAGTCTCTTGTCAAAGCAGACACATGGCATGATGGCGTGGGGGGTTTACTTGGAGGCGATGATTTTAATAACAGCACCGGACGCACTCAATATAGATCCGATGGTACGCTCCTGCACGAGGAGAAGAGTCTGGTGAAGCAGGTAGCAGGCATGGGTAAGAATACCACAGCAGACGATCAAAGGGTAGCAAGGAACAAGCTCAACAAAAATAAGATGCCTTGGGATAGAGGTAACGGATTACTGTAGTAAACATTTTAGTAGTGAAGGAGTACACAATGGGTGGAGGCGGCAAATCACCAGAACCAATAGCACCCCCTGATCCTGAAGAATTCCCGACAAGGGAAGAGGAGAAGGAGCCTTTAAGTAAGTCTATACGCGATAGCAATCTGAGAAAGATACGCGCTCAGAACACAGGGCATGCAGGTAACATCCTTCACCCCTTGGGTGCTGCAGGTGCAGGTGTTGCAGGTTTGTCGCAGGCGTTGGGTCTGCCCAAGCAGGTGAAATGATATGGAGACTACGCTACTCAAGGACGCACGCGACATAGCACGGCACCTTCAGGGCGAACGCCAAGCCACTGAAGACGAGGATCTGAAAAAGATCAGCGAGTGTCTGCTACCGCATCGAGGCTTCTTTCCACAGGACGGTGAAGAGCGCGAGTCCATCCTGCAGCGAGGGAAGAAAAACATCAACCCCTCATCAACCTTGTCGCTGCAACGGGCTGCAGGTGGGATGACTACCGGCATGACTCCAGAGGGACAGCCTTGGTTCGGACTCACGCTGAAAGACCCGGCAATACTTGAGCAGCCCGGAGTGCGCGAGCATCTTGCAACACGTGAGCGGCTCATCAACGCGTTGCTGCGCGCAGGCGGCTTCTATCAGGCTATACACATGTGCAACCTTGAGCTGTTTGGCTTTGGTGGCCTGTTGTTGTTCGCAGACCATTCTGACAAAACTTTGCTAAGGTGGGAGTGCTGCACTGCAGGCACGTACAGTATCGCTTTGGACGACGAGGGCATGCTCGACACCACAGTCCGGGTGATCCGCAGAAGCCCCCGGCAGCTTGAGAAAAAGTATGGCAAGGCGAAGCTGACCAAAGCAACACAGGAGCTGCTCGATACGGACCCCTATAAAAAGATCAACGTCATTCATGTGGTCCGACCGCGCCTTGATCGAGATTCAACCAAGATTGATAGTCTTAACATGCCTTGGCAGTCCATCATGTATGAGGATAACATTGATGGTGATGACGCAGGCACTGAAGACATTCTTAAAGAGGGGGGATACCATGAGAACCCATACTCTTACGCACCTTTCGAGCGTGTAGGTGCCTCCGACTACGGTATGGGTCGCGGTCACCTGATGGTGGGGCACGATCGGCAGCTCAACGAGACAGAACGACTGAAGGTTCTCTGTCTGCAGAAGATGATAAACCCGGCAACCAAAAGACCAAGCACCGTAAAGAACCGGCTCAATGTCGGTCCGGGGCAGGAGACTGTAGTGTCTGTGACGGACACTACTGCTGTTGGTCCTATCTATGAAGTACCGGTGCAGGGCTACCAGTACGCGCTGCAGGAGATCAACGACATAGCGAAGAGGATTGCAGCCGTGTCCAACGCGGATCTATTCGTAACGATCTCAGCGGAGATGCGACCACCGGACATGACGCTTGGTGAGTACATGGAACGCAAGCGCGAGAAGCTACAGATGGTCGCGCCTGTTATCTCGATATATGAACCTGTTGTGCTTGACCACAATATTGAGCGAGCGAATAATGTGTTGGACCGGGCGGGTATGTTTCCCCCTCCCCCGCCTGCGCTCGCAGAGGCAGGTACCCTTGAGGTTGAGTACATCTCAAGTGTAGCCAAAGCCTTGAGACAGTTTGGTGCGGAGTCCACACGCGCTCTGGTGATTGAAGTCAGTGCACTTGCTAAAGCTCAGTCAGAAGCCGGGTTGAAACCGACTGCGATGATGAAGCTCGACATACCGCAGGCTGTTGATGAACTCGCAAGGGGCATTGGAGCACCGGCTCGTATAATAATTGATGATGTAGCCTTTGAAAAAGCAATGGCTGAGGAAGCAGAGAGAGAAGCAAGTGCAGCTGAGATGGAGCAGGAAGAGAGAGCAATGAACTCAATGTCTCAGCTCGGCAGCGTGCCTACAGAGGGTACGATGGCTTCTGAGCTGATGCAGTCAGCCGAAAAATAGCAGAGGGGTCGCATGGGTAAGCCACAAAAGCCAGACAACGACTACAGTGATGCTGTTGAAACATATACAGGTGATCCAGAGGACACGCGTAAGGCTTTAGTGCAAGACGAGGATTATAAAAACTTCCTCACAGACCTTTATTCGGTCGCTCGCTCAGGTTCAGGTGCGCGTGTTCTCTGTGAGATCCTCGACAGGCTTGGCACCTTCAACCCCTCATGGTCAGACAAGAACGCACGGCTCGCCAAGGCAGCGGTGTTGAAGGACTTCGGTCAAGATCTTATGGATGACTTGGCAGTCGCAGATGACGAAGTGCACGACTTAATTCAACGTATGATGCGTATCCGCAGAAAGTCTGCAGGTTCGCTGAATACACTAATCAAGCAGAGATGAGGAGAACGTCATGACTGACTTTGCAAAGCCTACGGGCGCAGCAAACGATGCGGCAGGAACAGCGGCACCACCGGCAGCAACACCACCGGCAGCAACACCACCGGCAGCAGATCCACCTGCAGCAGATCCACCTGCAGCAGATCCACCTGCAGCAGATCCACCTGCAGCAGATCCACCGGCAGCTAATTTGTCGGATGCTGCGAGGTTAGCAGCAGAAGAAGCTCTCAAACAGCCCCCGGCTGAGGTGTGGTACAAGGACTTGCCTGAAGCGTCCCACGAGAAGCTGAAAGGCTTTGAGTCGCTTGAGGCTGCTCTGAGTGCTGCTGAGAGAGGTAATACACTCACAGGTCTTAAAGCTGAGGACTATGTGTTTGATTTTGGTAAGGATGCAGAGGGTAATGACATCGCAGCCAACGATCAAACAGGCTCGATTGATCGTTTCAGACAGTTTTGTTTGGAGAACCGGGTAGATCCTGAAGCCGCGCAAGCACTTGCTGTGTGGCAGGCAGGAGAGCTTGCTGCCGGTCAGGCAGATCTGATCGCAGCCGGTGAATCCTTCTTGAAGACGAAGTGGGTGGGAACCACGTACGATGCCAACAGAGCAAAAGCGTTGGTAACCTTAGCTCTGCTCGACCGCAGGATGGAAGGTAGACTCGCACCTGCGCTTTCAAACAGTGGGAAGGTTAATGATCCCGTTGTAGTAGAGGTACTGCATTTAGTCAGCACCTTAATTGGAGAGGAGAGTCTCGGTGCCGGGGGACCCGGTGGTGGGAACGATCCAGACAAACCTGTCGATACTAAAACGTCATATCAGGAACTTTTTAAAGAGGCGAAGACGTAGTATCGGCTACACGTAGTAACGAGGAGGAACAAGAGTCATGAGTGAAACATATAATCTGAAAGAAATTGGACTGAAGTTTGCCAAGAAGCAGCCGAAGATGGCTGATGACCTCACGGAGAAGACCCCGATTCTGGAGCGTCTGCGTTGGGAAGCGGCAAGTCACGGTTTGTGGAACATGGCAGAGAAACTGACCGAAATCACCGGTGCACAGTTCGTTAATGCTGATGCTCCGCTGCCTGTCGTGAACGCAAGCACTGGACTCGTCAAGACGGACTTGTCCGTGCTTGGTGGTGAGATGGAGCAGGCACAGGATACCATCGACCAGTTCGGTGGTCCTGCTGCGTACTTTGCTGCCAAGGAAACAATGGTGCTGAAGCAGGCAGGAATGGACACTGAGCGGAAGCTGTACTACGACAACTGGATGGCAAAAGCTATCGCTGATGGAAACGTCATGCGTACCGCTGCAACCACAGGTGCCGTGTACACCATCATGATCGTGCGCTTTGAAGAGGGCATCAACATGGGTCTGTTCGATCCTTCCGGGTTCAAGATGGGCGCGTTGCTCAATCGTGAACTGCTCTACGGTGGCTCGCTGTACCATCTTCGCAGCAAGACCAATGTACTTGGTTATGGTGTTGCGCTGAAGGGTCGCTTCGGTTGGCAGAATATCTCCAACAAGACTGTTGGACTGATCGCCAACGTTCAAGCCGCCAAGCTGCCGACTGCCACGCAGATTGACGATCTGATCGCGGACGTTCGTGGAACACCTTCTGACACGCTCATCATGTGTCATCCGAAGTGCCGCAACATGGCTCTGGCTCCTTTCAAGCAGACCGCGTTGCAGATGGGTGTGCAGGACACTGAGTTCAATCGTCAGATTGACACATGGAATGGTATCCCGGTTGTCACTTCGTACAACCTGTTGGACGGTTCCGAGGCTTTTCTCGCTGCCTAGAACGTAACTGGTTGCTGCCCCTTTGGGGCAGCGGCTGTAACCTTGTAGCAAACTGATGTATTGATTTTTAATTCACTATGGAGGTGAAAGAAATGTACGGACATAAATTGATTTTTGAAAGTAATGCTTTTGAGCTTGGCATGACTCTCCCGGTAAACACGACCGCGCTTGCAGAAAACGGATTGCGTGTTGGTGGTCAGGAAGGTCTTCTGGCTGTTGTTGTTGTGGCAAAAACAGCGTGCGTGATTGGTCTTGGTCACAAACTCACTCTGTCGCTGCAGGACAGCAGCGATGATGGTGTGGCTGACGCTTACGCTGCAGTGGCTCCTGCGGTGTCGCAGGTTACTACTTTTGCGGCTGAAACGTCTTTCGCGGTGGGTGATGTGCTCACACGTTTCCTGATTCCTATGGGGATTGACAAGTGGGCGAAGGTGTCGGTCGGCACTGATGATGCTGATGATGTTGAAGGTACCATTGATGTGGCTCTTGAGTATCTCGCCAACTAAGGTGGCTTAACTTGGGGTGTCCGGTGGTAGCACCGGGCACACCCTTTACTTTGTTTATGGAAAAGAGGAGGCATGCACTGATGGCTACTAAAACATTCATAGCCGTAGGACCGACCAACTATCGTGGTCTTCTGGTCCCACTCGGCAAAGAAGTTGCAGTCCCGGTGGTGAAAGGTAAGACCACTCTTGACGATCATAAGTGTTGGCGGGAAGCACCGCCTAAGCCTGTTGTTAAGACAGACAAGGAAAAAGCGGCTGACAAGGTTAAAGAAGCTGCTGATGCAAAAGTGGCTGAAGAGGAAGCGAACATCAAAGCCGGTTTGAACCCGGACGGTTCGGGGAAGGTGAAGTCTAACAGCCTAGTCTAGCTGTTGACCCTGTAGAGCCTGTGCAGGGCTGCACGCAGCCCTGCACTTTTAAAGGAACAAGCACATGAGTCTGTTAATTATCTCACAAAAAGCATGCCGGAAGTTGGGGCTTAAAGAGATCTCATCTCTGACGCAGGGCACCAACTCTGCAAGGCGATGCAACGCGGCTGTTGTTCAGATCGTGAAAGAGTTGTTGTGTGCTCACCCCTTCAGCTTCGCTACAGAGTGGCTTGAGTTGACGCTTCTGGAAGCTGCTCCGGCTTTTGGGTATGAACTCGCGTACCAGATCACAGCAGAGTGCGAGTGTGTTGTGGATGTACGTGAGTCTGCGGATCTGAAAGCTCCTATCATCGACTTTGAAGAGGTGCGTGGTAAAAAGATATACACGGATGCCTCACCTGCATACGCTCGGATCGTTGTGTATTATGAGTCGGATCTCGGTAAAGCAAAGGCTGACTTTCTTGATGCTGCAGCTTTCAAGTTGGCTGCTGAAATAGGACCGCCTCTTGCCCGGATGGAAGAGGGGCAGACTGCGCTGAAGAACTATGGACTCGCGTTTGAGCTGGCGAAGCTCAGTGATGCTAAATCGAACCACGTGCGCGTGCAAGACGAGAACCGTACAAGTACCATTCTCGCAGCTCGCGAATACCCCGGCATGACTGCTGATGGGGGGGATGTATAGTGCCAGGCAACGCAATACTGGTTAATATATTTAGTGGTGGCGAAAGCTCTGAGCTTATGGCTGCACGAGTGGAACATGCTCGTGTGAAGTCTAGCTGCAAGAAGATGCTGAACGCCGTTGGCATAGCACAGGGACCGGCAACGCGTAGACCGGGTTTCCGCTTTCTAGGGTATGCAGACGATCAGGGTTCGAGCCATGATTCTGTGCTGCTTAAACCTTTTGTGTTTTCTACAATCGAGTCTCGTGTGTTGGAGTTTTCAGATGATAAGATGTCTGTTTGGAAAGATGACGCTAGAATAGATTCAATCGTTACCCCGTATTCTGATGGGGGTTTGAGGAATTTGAGGCTCGCGCAGTCTGGTGACGTTGTCTACATTGCAGACCCATATTACGATCCAAGGAAGCTCTCGCGGCTCAGTGATACTAATTGGAATCTGGAGGTTATTGATTTCTTACCGGCAACCGATCCACCACCTGATATGCAGCTTGGTGCTAACGTGGGGAAGGAAACAAAGGGGAGCTTGACGTACCGGTACCTGGTGACTGCAGTGGACGGGGACACTGGTGAAGAGAGTCTACCCGGCACGGAGCTGAAGGTCAACACGTACAAGTTGAACTCGACAGATGGCAACGTCAACCTGATTGCTTGGTGGATACCTGCAGCCGGTGGACCTAAAGAGTACCGGTTCTACAAGTATGACATCGGAGTTTTTGGTTACATTGGTACTGTGGAACCAGACCCGTACGCGAGAAACAAGTTGAGAGCTTGGCCCGACCCGATGGCTGAGCTTGGTGACGACTGGCCTGCCTCGTCCATCGTTGGTCGGACTCTGAAAACAAAAACCGAGTATGTGTTGATTATCGAGGCAGGGGTTGATGGGACGGTTGTGATTGAGAACGATGCAAGTGGTGAAGAGTATGGCACCGCACGGCAGGGGAGCCCCATCATCTTTACCCCGGCAGATCCAACTGTTGTAGATGGACTTACTGAGATTTGCAAGGTAACTCGTACAGACTCAGTTACGAAGTGGCAGCTCACAGAGACAGAGGTGTTTGTCGATGATAACATTAAAGCAGATAACGAAGACGCACCACCATCTGCTGAAGAGCCTTTTAGTGGCACGAACAACATGCCTGCTTTGGTTTACTTTTGGGAGCAGAGGCTTGGTTGGGCAGCATCTTTCAGCAAACCCTTCACGATGTGGTTGTCACCAAACGCGCAGTTCGAGAGCTTAGCTGCATCTCTGCCGCCTGTTGACAGTGACGCTATTGAGGCAACCTTAGCCGCTCCGAGGGCTAATGGCA
>Ga0222683_1000090_pt1 | contig 45152 bp, 50 predicted proteins | sample AntAcemetage1073_FD_179841 | JGI IMG/M metagenome (GOLD analysis project Ga0222683, IMG submission 179841) | Saline water microbial communities from Ace Lake, Antarctica - #1073 | ecosystem: Environmental > Aquatic > Non-marine Saline and Alkaline > Saline | place: Antarctica: Ace Lake... | reverse complement strand
CGAGAAAGAATTTGAAAAGATGAAGAAGAAATTAGAGGAATAAAGATGAAAAAACACCTTATTGTAATTGGAATGTCATTATTGATGTTGCTGTTTTCTTCAAATGTTATTGCTGAATTTTCAAATTGGATGCCTTGGCAACCAACTAATTATTATGGAGATAGCGGAAATGATGAGGTAAATGAGATGCCCAAATTAATAATAACAGTAATTGTAATAATTTCTTTGGTTTCCCTAATAATATTTATATACTTTAATCAAAAAGAAATTATCAAAACAGTGACTGAAATGGATGATAAGGAAACTACTGAAAAAAATATTGATAATGAACAAAAACCAGATGATGATGCGATAAAAACTTTAAATATAAGATATGCCAAGGGCGAAATCACCGAGAAAGAATATGAAAAGATGAAGAAAATTCTGGAGGAATAGGATATGCGAGGCGGGATATTAGTTATTGGATTAATTTTATTGGTATTTGGAATGTTTCTGTTTTTTAATGGAAGCAATATGACAGGGGAATTTGATAGATTAAATACTGGCGATATCCCTTGGGGTGAATTAATCAAATTACATCCCGATGCGTATTCAAGATATAATAGTGGGCAATCACAAGTGATGTTAGGTGGTATAATTGGAGTGGTTGGGTTTATAATTTGTATCGCTGGTATTTTTATGCCATACAATAAGGAATTAAAAAGGGAAAAAACAGAACCGAATACAAAACCAATAAAAACTGAATTAAAACAAGAAGAAAATGAGGCAATAGATATTTTGAGAATGAGATTTGTTAAAGGCGAAATTACTGATAAAGAATATGAAAAGATGAAGAAGAAATTAGAAGATTGAAAAGGCGGTTTGGAACTGTAGATTTGGGTGAGAACCATAAAAAGACACTGCGCTTATTGTTTCAAAGAACTGGATTCTCCCATTCCATGGAAATGTCGGTATTGTGGAGAATATTTTTGTGCAGACCATAGACTTCCTGAAAATCATAGCTGTACACATTTTTCACCTTCGAAATGGCCTGCTAAAGATTACGTTGATAGAGGGTCTGTTCCTAGTGATGTAAGTCTTAGAGATTGGTTGGAGCGAGAACAACAGGATGTAAAAAAGATAAAAAAGACTAAAGTTAGGAAACTGAAATCTCCGAAAAAAATTGCTGTATTTTCAATAATTGCTCTGATTATTTTATTTTCTGTCACAGCATTTGGTTATTATATAATGGATAGTAACCTTTCAGATGTGAAACAGGAAATTCAGGTATTGAGAGATGGATTAGATGAGACATTAACAAATATAAATTCATCAAACGATAAGTTATCTGGTCTTGAATCACAATTGGTGCAATATCAATATTATTTAAATGAGAATAATTCAGAATTATCAAACTATACAACAGGAAATGAGTATAAGTTGCATAATCCATTTCTAAGTGAAGTATTAGAATTCGTTGACGAAGATAACAGTGAAAATGATAGATTAATGATTGAAAATGCAAAGAAACAAGGTTTGCGATGTGCGTATGTAGAAGTAGATATTATTGACGGGGTTTATCCTTTGGTAGGGTTTGACACCATAGATGAAGGAATGACTTATTTTGAATCAATTACCGATTACCGAGTATTTCCTGTAATTAACAAATCATATGTGGATTGTGTCCAAGATGAACCATATTATGCTACAAGCGACGATACTATTCTGGAGATTTTGATATTTTGGTAGGGTAGAAAATATGGATAATGAAAAGAAAATTGGAATTGTGTTTGGAATTTGTTTTTTACTGATTTTAACTATATCAATTGTTCTGATGTATCCTATTTATCTATCAACATCTGAACTATTTCAGGAAAAACAAAATCTTCAAAGTGAACTAGATGGTCGAGAAGAAGAATTAACAAATTTAAATTCACAGATATATAATTCAAAGAATGAACTAATCAGCACTAGATATAGTTTAAACATAACAATATCTGAATTAGAAATGAGAAAATCGGATGGAATCTATGAGTTACATAATCCTTCATATTCAGAAGCAATGACTTTTGTTAGCAAAGATAAAACAGACCGTAAAAAATATAATGAGGAGACATTTAATTGTGCTCATTATACTTTAGAGGTTAATAACAACTCTGAAATCGAAGAAATGAGATGTGCAATTGTTTTTGTTGACTTGAGTGGTGGAGAAGGACATGCTTTAATAGCATTTAACACAACAGATAAGGGAATTCTTTACATAGAACCTCAATCAGACCAAAAGGTTAACTTGAAAGTTGGAGATGATTATTGGGCAGATTGTGTTGTTGTCAGGTCAAGTAGATATTATTATAAGAGAGACCCTGACAACATTGTAGAAGATTATGAGATTTATTGGTAATGATATAAGGGTTAAATGGTTATGAAATTGTAGATTTGAAAGATGTAGTTAACAATCTGTTATGCATACCTTTAAGTGTAATAACTTATTAAGAATCATCAGGGAAGGTAAATGTTATGCCATATGTTTATGAAAGGAAATTTGAAAGAGATAGAAGAGATGATGGAAGGATAAGAAAAACCAGAGGGGATGCTTTACTATCAAATGTTGCACCAGATTTATGGAAGAAAATTGGATGCCGGAGAGATAAAACTGTAAATTCAGTATTGAAAGATTACGATGTAACTTCAATTACACAATTAAGAAAGAAATTTAGGGAATGAAACGGAAGTGAAGAACTCTATGTCTAAAATTAGTGAAACGAAATTAAAAACTTATGTAAGTAAACAGAATCGCCTAAAATCTGCTATCCCAATCGGAGCAGAGCTCCGGGGCATTACGCAGATTTTCTAGACGGCGATTCTAACCTTCGATGACCTGAAGGTCATCTTCGGTAGAAAACTCGGGTTGTTCAGATATTGAAAATTGATACAATTTCATCTGCTTCTTCGAAGATCCTTGAGCTAGAATATATTCTTCCATCTCTTTTACACCATAACCATCTCCCACAGTATCAATATGTCCTCCTTCTGACCAAAAATGACCTCCCCAAAGCTCTTCCTCTAGCTCTGGGAAACATTTGAAGAGTTGTTTTGCCGTAATACTTTTACAAATCTGCATAATTCGAGATGGCGAATATCTTGGTGCAGCCTCGATAAGAAGATGAAGATGATTTCTATCAGTTCCAATAGCATGAAAATTCAGATAATACCTCTCAGATATACCTGACAGTATCTTTTTCATATGTTCAAAAATCTCATCTGAAATGAGATTCTTTCGATACTTGAGAACAAACACCATATGATATCGAATACGATAGCTACAATGAGAAGCATATTTTACTTCCATCAAACACTTGATGGCTAACTACAATATAAACAAACCGGAGCAGAGCTCCGGGGTATTAAACCCAAGTTGGAATAAATTATATCGTGGTGATTTATCAAGATATAAGAAGAAAAATGAGTGGGAACACTCAATTAAAAAATTCCTTGCTTTTGAAGAAAAGAAAATAAAACGACAAAGTCCTACAAAACCACAACAAAAAAGATGTATTGAAGATTATCATAGTAAATGTGCAATTTGTGGTTTACCTTATACAAGTTATGGATTTGAATATCATCATATTGATGGTGATAGAAGTAAAGCAAGAACTGTAAGAAAGAATTTAGTTCTACTATGTAAAATATGTCATAGTAAGGTAACTAATCAGGCACAAGCAAAATTAAGAGATTACATAAATAAACAACCAAAACCAACTTCACCATTCTCTATTAAGATGCCAAAGTATAAACCACCAAAGTTTAAGTTTTAAGTGGTAGAGAAAACCCAGAAGGGATTATCGGGCAAAGGTGTGAGATTGATAAGTTAGAAAAATCACACATTTTTGTAGTTAGAAATATCATAAGGAGAAACAAAGCATTCCAACGGGAGAGACATATAACCAGATTTTGTGTTTATATAAAGATTACAACATAGATAGTATTGTTGCATTGTGAACATTTAGTAAACTTTATTTATTTACTATTAATTTGCAAATTGCAATTAATGCGGCATTGTTTTGCTATTTCCAGCCGCCAAAGCCAGGAAATGGTAGATTTAATGGAGGAAAAAATACGAAAAATCTACCTTTCTGGTTTCCAAAAAAAAGCAATGTTGTGTGGTATGTTTTGTTTATAGGTTTGTTCTTATTATCTATGGATTTTTGGGGCTGGGGCCAGTCTGAACCATTGATGCTCGGCCTTCCAATATGGGTTATATATTTACTTATTTTAACATTGGCTACTTCTGTTGCATTTTACTTGTTTTCCAAAACTTGCTGGGGGGATTCTCGATGATTGAGTTTGTATTACTTGTCATAGCATATTTTGCGTTTCTTATAGCCCTAGGGATATATGCCCATAAAAGAACAAAAAAGACGGCTCAAGACTATTTTTTAGCAAACAGAACATTTGGCCCTGTCATTCTATTCTTTACGCTTGCCGCGACGAATTTTTCTGCATTTACATTTCTTGGTTTTGCTGGAAAAGCATACGACAGTGGGTTTGGTCAATATGGTATAATGGGTTTTGGGACAGCAATAATGGCTATTATGTTCTATGTCATTGGTAGAAAAGTATGGAAACTTGGAAAGGAAAAAGGCTATATTACACCCCCTGAACTCATAGGAGATAGATTCAATAGCATAAGTCTACGACTGCTTTTTATGGGTGTAATGGTAATATTTACTATTCCATATCTTGCAATACAGGCAATTGGGGCAGGAATGATCATTGAAAGTGTCACAAGTGCTGCAGTAGGCTGGCAAATTGGCGCAATAGTTACTATGTTTGTAATAATGGTTTATGTTTTGTTTGGAGGGATGAGGGGATCTGGATGGACTGATGTTATACAAGGAGTTTTAATGATTTCTGCAATGACTCTTGCCGTAGTATTTGTAGCTATTAACCTTGGCGGATTTGAAGCAGCCAATACAATGGCATATAATGCCAATCCAGAACTATTCACTCGTCCTGGGGGTGGAAACTATTTCATGCCACTTACTTGGTTTTCATTTATGCTTCTGTGGATATTTGCGGATCCAATGTTTCCACAGATGTTTTCAAGATTTTATACAGCAAAAGACGAGAAATCTCTTAAATATTCTATGATTCTTTATCCGGTTGTCGTATCGTTTTTGTTTTTATTTCCTGTGCTTATTGGCGTATGGGCACATGGGGTAGGAATTATACCTGATCAAAAAGACATGGTGCTGCCAATGATGGTAGCAAACTATGCACCAGGTTTCGTTTATGCTTTTGTGATGGTGGGAGCACTTGCTGCTTTAATGTCAACTGCTGATTCACAACTTTTATCGCTTTCTACAATGCTTTCACATGATTTGCCATTAAAAAGATTTAGAGTATCGGAAATAAGCATTGGAAGAATATTAATTGTAATCTTATCATTATTTGCCATATTGTTTGTTATAACCAAATACGACCCAAGCGAAGGAATCATGGGAACGCTTGTAAAAACAACATTTTCCGGTCTAGCAGTTCTCTGTCCTACAACCATTGCTGCGTTATACTGGAAAAAGGCAACTAAATATGGGTGCATTGCAAGCATATTTGTTGGGGAGTTTTCGATTTTCTTATTTCAGTTTAGCATACTTCCAACATTTGGTCTTTTGTCTGCAATTTGGGCAATAGCAATTTCAATTGTTGTTTTAGTGATCGTAAGTTATTTGACAAAATTACGTAAATCTGGCCCGAAAAACAAGAAGAAATAGATGATTTACTTTACCAATGCAAAATAATTATCAGGATGTTTTTTCGAATGAAGTTTAACCTCTTGAATTTCTACTGTTTCTAAACCTGCCGTTTGTAAATCCTGTAGGAATTCTCTTTTGCTATATAAATGGTAAAAGCGAGGAATGTCAAGACCATGCTGTCGCCAGTAAATATTAATATCTCCAAAGTCTGCTCGTCCTACCTGGACAAACCATTTCTTTAGAAATTGTTTCCGATATTTGTCCTGCCATCGTGACCACACACTAATAAGAGCTCTACCATTACTCTTTAGTATACGTTTTACCTCTCTAAGAGATTGAATACGTTTTTCTTTTCCCTTAATGTTGTGCAGCGATGCAATGAAAAGAACAGCATCTAAGGAATCATTTTGAAGTGGCATATTTGTAACATCAGAATGTATTAGGCCAGCATTTTGTATTTTTTCTTCTTTGAGTTTTCTCTGAACGATATGGAGGAGTTCTCTTGATATATCTATGCCTATTGTTTTTTTACAATGGTCTGTTAGCGGTATAAGATGCCGTCCATTACCACAGCAAATATCGGCAGCGGTGTCTCCTATCAATAGTGTACCTATAAAATCAGTGCATTGCTTCCACGGTTTACGACGTGTAACATCAAAACTTTTAGCAATAGCATCCCATGTCTTTTCGTTATTTTCAATGCAATCATCTGACATTTGTTATCTATGCATAATATCGTAGTTATTTATCTTTGTTATATGAGGATAATAATCAGTGGTCTGAAGTCCTCGTTAAGATGGCGATTTTTATCTTTTCAACATCTATTGAAGTACATCTAAAAGAGAGACATGAACTTCAGATGACCGACCAGTACCCACAGGAAGAATATTATTTATAGGTGTGAATGCAATAATGCAATATTAATAATGGAAAAAAATAAATTTGTACTGTTCACGATTGCAATAGCAATCATTGCTATATCTTGCATTTTAGTTATCTTTAACGCTGTTGTTCACAATCCATCTTTTTTGGATTCAGACAAAGATGGCATAGTGGACAGCGAGGATGTTTTTCCTGATGATCAAAATGAATGGGAGGATTCGGATGGCGATGGGGTTGGAGACAATACAGATAAATTTCCATACAACCCAAATGAATGGGAGGATTCGGATGGCGATGGGGTTGGAGACAATACAGATAAATTTCCATACAACCCAAATGAATGGGAGGATTCGGATGGCGATGGAACGGGAGATAACAGCGATGTTTTTCCTGATGATCAAAATGAATGGAGCGATTTAGACGGTGATGGAGTTGGGGGCAACTCTGATAAAAATCCGCTTGTTGATCTGTCAATAAGCATTACTCTTGAAAAATTCAAGGTCACCAAAAGGGTGGATATACTAAGATGGGCTCAAGTATACTTTGATATTGATGTTAATGATGGGGAAGAGGTTCAGAGAGTCGATAACAATGGTGAACATTGGACGGTTTGGATTGGGAGAGAACAAAATGTAAACTATGTTTTCAATTATGATATACCCGATGATACAGATAAGAATTATACAGATGTAGAAATAACCATGTATGACTTCGATCTGATCTTTGATGACGATATTATTGATATAAATAATGTGGCTGGTAAAGAAACACTTCTTCTGAGATTTGACAATGTCAAAAACACGATTTCTGATGATGGCCTGTCTGAAGGTATTGAAGGTTCGCTGTGGTACAACATTACGTTTCCAGAGGAAATTATTCCCCCTGCGAAGACATACAACAAAACCTATCAATGGAATTTCAATAACAAAAACTGGGAAATATCATTGGAAATTTCAATAGATAAATATGAACATTTCAGAGATTCAGATGTGAATAGAGCACCTCAAAATGTTGGTACATATGCAATGGCTTCTTTCGTAACATCTAGCGATCAAGTCATAGAAACCCTTGCAAATAAATTAAAAATACTTGCCGAAGGCGAGAATTTTGATGAGTCTGCTACTGTAAACTTTATTCTTAGATTTGTCCAGGAAAACGTAAAGTATGTATGGGACAACGAAAGTGAAAATTGTACTGAATATTGGCGTTACCCTATAGAAACTTTGGTTGAAAAGAAGGGAGATTGCGAAGACAGTTCTGTATTGTTCGCATCAATTATGGATGCTTTGGAATATGATACAGTCCTATTATTTTATGTTGTGGAGAAGGACGTAGGGCATCTTGCAGTGGGAATACATTTAGAAGGAGAAAGTTACGGAGAGTACGTGATTTACGACGGCAAGAAATACTATTACTGTGAAACCACCTCATATGGGTTTAATATTGGTGAAATCCCCTCTGATATAAAAAATGAGCCGGATAAAATCATACCTGTTTAATTTGATAAGAGATTTTACTCAATGTAAATAGCTGGCCGAAGTGGAACCGCATATCTTGCTTTATTGACAGGGTCATAGATTTTCTCATCGTCGCCCTGATAAATTTCAACATCGCAAGAAAATACCCCCTTCAAATAATCACTAGCATTCTTTAGATACTCGGCACCTTCGAATTTAATTAAATATCTCTTTTTATCACTTTCATTCAATCTTTTGATCTCACTTGGAAGTTTACCTGCAAACTTGGAAACTTGTTTAGCAATGTTTTTCATTTTGGGATCAGACATTACTTCCTTCATTATTGCACCAACATTAAGGTTGCCTTTCGAAGAAAGATCCAGTGCTTTTCTAAATATTTCCCACTTCCACGCAGGTGAGATATATATGCATACCTTTTTTGCTTTTATTTTAGTAACCTTTAGGATTTCATTCGCATCATCAACAAGTTTAGATAGAAGATATTCACCGACCTCATCTTTTTCGGAAATTTCGCCGGGATTAAATTGCGGATATGATTCGTTTGAAACAAAATCCCCCCATTTAAGATGCCACAATTCTTCTGCAAGATGAGGAGTTATGGGAGTCATAAGCTTTATCCAAGTGTTAATGAAATTATCTATTATCTCTTTATTGCCGCCACCTCTTTTAAGATACCACTGTATGTCTTTTTGGCATTCAAAGAATATTTCATTAGCAACAATACGTAAATTTAAAATCTCAAAGCCATCAATAATTTTTTGTATTCTTCTATTAAGCATACTTCTTAGCCAATTATCAAGATTCTCATTTTCTGCTTCCTCTTTTTTTAATAATTGGTTTATAAGCTTGTAAGTATTTGCAATCCTGTTTTTGTATTTGGTAACTGCATCTGGGTTCCATTCTATATCAACAAAGGGCGACCCTACATGCGCATAGTATAAACGCATGGCATCGACACCATATATCTTAGCAGCTTTCGCTATATGCTCTGCACCACCCTTTGATTTACTAATTTTTTCTTTTCCTTTTTGAGTGACCCACCAATGGGCAAAAATGCCCCTTGGGTATTTATCCACAGGCATAACAGCCACATGATTCATCAAAAATACTGGGAAATGTACAGTTTTATGTTCCTTACCACCTAGGTTGATATCTACCGGGTACCAATAATCATAATCAACTTTTATTTCTTCCCAAACCGAGTTCTTGGCTTTTCCTTTTCCCAGAAATATGTAGTCAAAGAATTCTTCAGTCATTTCCTCTGGTTCTATCTTGGCTTCATTGACGTATTTTGAAATGATATAGTATGCAGGATACAATGTAGAATCGGATATCGGCTCAATTATCCATCCTTTTTTGAATGGAAATTCAGTACCAAGCCATGAACCCTTTCTTATGCATGCTCTATCGTCAAACCAATCTAAGATTCCTAGCATCTCTTCTTTATATTCTTCTGGATAAATGTTCATTGAATTTACATGATTCTTAGATTTTTCGGTAAGCTCCAAATCGCTATATTTAATAAACCATTGGTCTGGGATTTGTTTTATAACAACTTTTTTTCCACATCTGCAGATGACTTCCTCAGAAAAACCCCTCATAACAATAGCATAATCTTTGGACATTAATTCGTCTTTTACTTGATCCTTTATATCTGAAACTTTTATGCCTACGTATTTTCCACATTTTTCATTAAGATATCCTGTGTGAAACTCCTTTTTGTAAACAATATCGGTTGCTTCATCAAGTTTTTCGGTTTCTGTTTGACTTTTTATATCTAAATCATCACAAACTTTTTTTGCAGGAATTGCACCAAGGTCCTTTACGTCTATAATAGTAATGGAATCAATATTTTCTCCGGATTCGACAAGTGCAATGTAATCATATGGTGCATGAGCAGGAACAGACATCACAACGCCTGTAGCTACACTAGGATCTGCAAAAGGCCCAGAAAGAATAGGGATCTTGCGACCTATAATTGGTATTTTACATGTTTTACCAATGAGTTCTTTTCCAGAGATTTTCTCATCAAGTATTCCTACACCATTGTACTGAAGTGATAGTTTGTCCGCTCCTTCCTCAGAACATATCCATGTTTCACCATTTACCTTTGCCTTAACGTATTCAACATTTGGGTTTACCCACATGTTTGTGATGCCAAAAATGGTTTCTGGACGGAGGGTGGCTGCAGGAAGAATTGCTCCATTATCCATTCTAAACTTGATTACTGTGTACTCAAGTATCTCAGATCCACCACCTTTGGATATGTCCGTCTCCGATTTGTCAACTGCAACTGGACCGCAATTTGGACAGAACGGTGCAAAATGTGGTTTTTGAATCAGTAGATTTTTTTCCTTAAGTTTGTAGAACTGCCACTTAATGAATTTTTTATACCCTGAAGATATGGTACTCATAATCCTTGAGTAATCTATCAAAAGCCCAAACTTTTTCCAATAGTCATTAACATATACATCACCAAAGTATTTTACAACTTCGACAGGATCAGTTAATCTATTGATACATTCATCTGTGCATCCATACTCTTCAAGCATTTTCATGGTTGCCTGGTCTTTTCTTTCTACTTTTTTAGCAAAACCAATTGAGGGGATTCCTGATGCATGAAATCCTGCTGGAAACAAAACATCATAACCCATCATCCGCTTATACCGTGCAATAATATCGCAATAGGTAAAACCTCTCATATGTCCCACATGAAGATAACCTGAAACACCAGGGTAGGCAAAATGTATGAAGAATTTTTTCCCGTTTTCTTTTTTCGCCTTGTAAATCTTTTTTTCGAGCCACTTATTCTGCCATTTCTGTTCAACAGCAACATAGTCATAGTTTTTTGAAGCCATAGTTCTTACCGGCTAGGCAATACGGAATGTTTTATATAACGCTTTTTACCCACCATCTATTCCATACTATTCCCAAATTACTTTACCTAGAAAATAAAGGAAATCGAGAAAAATTTGGTGATATGGATGCACCTATGTAATGAAATCTGAATACGGCAATATACTGAGAGATACATCTAGTCACACGGGAAGCAGTATGTCATATGGTGGATAACTCATAAAAACAAATCACATGCAAACTCTCCGTATCGCTTTAGTGGTTGCCATTGCACGTTAAAATTTCAGCAATAGCTTTTAAGAGGCAAATACCCATTCACATGTTGGATGCATAAAACAAAAGTCCAACTTTACGAGAACGTCAAGGATCTAAAAACAAAAAAAGAATTTGAGCAGAAAATAAAAAGTATGCAAAAAGAATGTGACGATCTTTTTGACGAAGATACAATTGCATTGTTGCTTGTTGACGAAATGGGTAGAAACAAACAAAGTACGTCAAAAATATCTGATTTAGAGCATGATCTAGAGTGTACTGTTTTTGGCAGGATAACGAATATCGGCGAATCAAAAAATTTCGAAAGGAAAAATAGTTCTTCTGGAAGGGTCGTAAATTTAGAGTTGACTGATGATACAGGATCCTGTGGCCTTGTATTGTGGGACAAGGATGTAGAACTTGTAAAAAGCAATAAGATAAAGGAAGGAACCAATGTAAAGGTGGTAAATGGCTACATAAAAAATGGTTTTACCGGCCTGGAAGTAAATATAGGTAGATGGGGCATGCTGGAAATCGAGCCTAAAGACATGCCAGACTTAAAAGATAAGATGCCCAGTACAAAAAATGAAATGGAAGGAACGTTGATCAAAGTAGAGCATACTCGCGCTTTTTTTAGGGATGATGGAAGTTTTGGATTTGTTGCAAACATCAAAATAAAAGATAATGATGGTACAAAACAATTGGCAGTATGGGATGATAAAGTAAAAGAGATCCAAGGTTTCAAGCAAGGAGATTCTATCAGCATAAGCAATATTGATATAAGACGAAGAAATGGAAAGACGGAATTACATGTAAATGGCAACGGAATTATCAAAAAACTTTAGCATCCGTCCTGAACGTACTCTTTCTTATTTTCTAATGCCTGTTGGGCCATAACAAGCTCTCTACCCAGATATAAATAATGTTCAGGCATAAGGTCTGAAACATGCTTTGCCATTGTGTCACACAATGCATCTGCCTTCACTCCAGAAAATACCTTCTCAAGCTTTCCCGAAACTATCTGATTGTTTCTATACACGTTAGTGTAATATTCAACTCTTATTTCCCCGTCATGCAATTCTATGACGAAAAAACCCTTAGGATCCAAGATTACATCTTTCTGCGGTGTTTTTTTAGCTTTTATTAACGGGACTTCGTTATCGACCATATACTTTTTCTCCTGCTGATACAAGATTTTTTAATTTTTTAAATGCAATATCTCTAGGCAATAACCGTTGCCCGCAGTCTGGTGCAAGCTGACTGATATGTTCTCCAAATACAGATATTCCTTTCTCAATGTGACCTACTATCTCGTCTATTGTTTCGACTTGTACGTTATCGGAACGTACAGCGCCTAAACAAATTTTTTTGGAGGAATCATACTCCCCAAACGCATCAAACAGTTGTGGCGATGCTTTGAATTCATGGGAAAGGACATCTACAGGCATTTCTAGCAGTTCTGGAACAATATTGGAGACATCTCCACATGCATGAAGTCTAGTAGGACATGTAATATCTTTGGTAATTATTGCAATTAATTCTTTTCCATATTCCGGCATAGAATTGGAAAAAAAGGGTTCGTCAACGCTGATCATATCAACATGTTTTTGTAATGCTTTTGCTTCCTGATTAAGTGCATATGCAAAGTCAAAGGCAAGTTCTTTTTTATCTTTATAATGCAGATCAACCACTGATTCACTTAATGTATGCGGACCTACAACAAGACCAATTAACTCTTTTTTCTCAGGCATCAACTCTCTAACATATTTGTAATCTTCAAGAGTTATTGGACCTGCATATTCAACTTTATCAATTATTTCTGTTCTGCTCCTAAGGCGGCATCCTTTTAGTTTTCTAGTAAAAATATTGATGAATGGATCTCTTGTTTGTCCATCCGAAACAATATCAATTCCAGCAGCAATCATATCATTGACTGCACTTCTAATATATTTATTCCAGGAGACTTCTCGCCCATTGAAATATTCTTGTATAAATTCCATCCGGTCGATATCTGCAGGATAAGAGCCAATAACTGTGGTTTTGACCTTGCGCGACATTAAAAGAGTTTCCTCCTAGGATGTAAATCTGATGGAGATGTCCCAAAGTAGTTTTCTACATACTCTGAGATGAGAATATCCTGCCATGCGATCACTGGAAAGACATATTCTGCATTTTTAATGGGACCAAATATTGCATAGTCTCCGCCAAAGAGTGGTATATTAACGTTGGACGCTGCATCAACCATTTTTCTTGAGTTGTCAAAATCGTCCAGCCATTTTGATTTTTCTACAACATTGTGAATTGCACAGCCCGTTGGTAGGCCATATTCTTCCTTTATTACAGGGACTGCTGCTATTGCTGCACCACTATTGTCCCCTGGTGCAAGTGCTGCGGTATCTACAAGTATTTTTTTAATCCCAAGTTTTTTTGCAATATCAAGTAGTCCAGTATCAGTAAGATTTGCGCCATTCTCAAGAACCTCAACCTTTCCATCAGGAGATTTATCCTTAGGATTAAATGCTACGATAATTGCCATTTCAGGGGTGTTATTCTTTAATGCCTTACGTTCCTCATCAGTAACTCCCACATGAATAGAATTGTAAATGGTTCTGGAAAGGAGATCTTTTTCATTTAGATATTCTAATACATTTACTTTGACTGATGGTTCAATAATATCTACTGAAAATGGAACGCTCTTTGGAAGTTTCTCATCAATAAAATCAATGATATTTTCAACATGCTCTTCCTTTTTTATGAAAAAATCTGGAATTGCAGGAGTACTTGTTTTTTTACTGATATTTAGCATATCTTGAAGATGTTTTTCAGCACTTACAAAATCTGGATCTCCTTTAAAGAAGACCCCCCCAAAAAGAACTGTTGGATATTTGCCAGGCTGACCACCTATTTTTATTCCTGAAATATCAAAAACTTCTTGTTTTTTGGTAAATGAAAACATCTATTTGTCTCTCCTTTCAATCTTTCCCATGTAATTCATTACAATCTTTGAATGCAATGCTCTTTTATCATTCAAGATCACCGTTGATTCGGCCTTAATCTTTATCGCAATATATGGTTTTCCAAATGATGGTGGAGACTTTGCAGCAAACTCATCTATTATTTTGTCTAGATTCTCTTTATCTGTAACTCCTAGCAAATCAATAATTTCAATTTGATTGCGGAATCTTTCGATTGCTTCTTCTTTTACATTTTCGATATATGGAATTGCCCCAGGAGCGCTAATAATCTTGTGTTGATCATCTATTCCGTTTTTGTTTAAAGCAATAAGTGACATACCTGAACGATGTCCTCTAATGTCCTCCCCGCAAACGGCAAGATATCTAATATGAGGATTTGAAATCACATTGGCAACTATTTTTTCTATACCTATATTTTCAGTCTTTAACGTCCCATATATGGCAACATTATTGGAAGGTATATACTTTACATTGAGAAGTACAACTGCAATACATCCATCAGGTGAACAGGCGGTAAATTCACCACCCCATGGATAATATTCCTCTTTCATTTCTTGCATTCCTCCTTTCTAATGAACTCAAATCCGATATTTCTGTAAAGGTAAATGATACAACAGTTTATTAAGAATTTCTTAGTGTTGTAAGACAGTTTGGATAAAACGTAATAAACGATATGTCCGTGCTGCCAGCAATCATATGCCATTTTTGAGTAGAAACAATATTAAGCATGATTTTTCATACGGCCTAAACGTGTTTAAGATACCTAGAGGAACAAGAGATTTCACTCCAGGGGAAATGGAAAAGCGAAGATACGTCGAAGAATGTATGATGTCTACATTTAAGACATTTGGATACAGAGAGATACAAACTCCAATGTTTGAACATTTGGATCTTTTTACTGCTAAATCTGGCGATGCAGTTATTGATGAGATATATTCCTTCACAGATAAAGGTGGCAGAAAACTTTCTCTTAGGCCCGAGCTTACGGCCCCTGTTATACGCTTTTACGTTGATAAACTCCAGATGGAACCAAAACCTCTGAAATTATTCTACTTTGGCAACTGTTTTAGATATGACCGACCACAAAAGGGAAGATATAGAGAATTCAGGCAGGCAGGTTGCGAGATCATAGGAGCAGACAACCCTGAGGCATATGCTGAACTTATTGCCATGGCCTATAAACTTCTGAAAAATGTTGGCTTGGAAAACATAACGTTAAGCATTGGAAATTTAAACATTCTGTCTTCAATGTTTGATAAGCTTGAGATATCAAAAGATGAACAAAAATATTTAATACCATTAATAGATAAATCTCAATTTGAGGATGTTTTTGAAGCGTTGCAGGATTTTGGTGTTGAAAAAGAAAATGCAAATAGCTTTTTAGATGCAATTCAAAACTCTGATGTTAACAAGATTTTAAACTACATGAGAGGAGATAAAACAGCAGAACAAGAATTATCGAATTTAATGAAAATTCTAAAATTGTTAGAAACCTCATTTGATGTAAACTATCAAATAAAGATGAGCATAGTGCGAGGTCTTGATTATTATAAAGGCATTGTTTTTGAAATAGAAGCACCATCATTGGGTGCAGAAAAGCAAATATGCGGCGGGGGTGCATATGAACTTATTCCATTGTTTGGTGGAAGAGAAACTCCAACTGCTGGATTTGCATTGGGTTTTGACCGTACCATACTAGCATTAGAAATCGAGAAATATAACCTTCCTTCGCCAAAATTAGATTTTTATGTTATACCCATAAATGAAGATATGACAAGTAAATCACTTGAAATTGCCCAAAAGCTTAGGGGACAAGGTGCATCTGTTGATGTAGATCTTCTAAGAAGGGGAGTGGGCAAATCGCTAAAATATGCAAGCTCCATAAATACTAAGAAAACTATTTTGATAGGTCCCAAAGAGCTACAAGAAAACTCTGTGACTCTTAGAGATATGAATACAGGTGATCAAAAACTGGTTAAAATAAAGGACATTGTTAATCTAATAGGATAAATTGGTTTTTTAATACTGTAATCTCTAACGGGTTAAAATAAAATATAAAAAGAATGATTACTGCTATAAAATGTCCTCTAAGAAAAAATCAAAGATTTATATTATAGATACATCTGCCATTCTGTCTGGCATACCAATTAATTTTGACGATGCAGCAATGGTTACCACGAGTAGCATTTCCATGGAATTAAAACCCGGCGGCAGAGATTATCGTGCATTCCAATTTTTGATAGAAAAGGGACTGTCTATTCTTTCCCCATCTAAAAAATCGAGAGATGCAGTAAACTCCGCTTCCCGTAAGACCGGAGACAAAGACAGATTATCAAATGCAGATGTGGATGTACTGGCTCTTGCACTAGATATGAAACTCGACGATGACAAAGATGCTGTTATATTAACAGACGATTACTCCATACAAAATGTAGCTGATGCTTTAGATATGAAATTCGGCAACATTGGCCAACCGAAGATAACAAAAAGATTTAAATGGGGTTACCAATGTCTCGGATGCGGTAAAAAATTCAAAGAAAATATAAAGATATGTCCAATATGCGGGGCTGCAACAAAAAACATAATATTGGATGGGAAAGACATCAAAAGGAGAAAGCGATAACAGATGGACATCAAGGATATCAAGAAGTTGTTTTTAGGTTTTTGGCGAAGCGATAACGAAAAGATATCATTAATCAGAGATGTCGTTGTCGCTCTTTTTGTAGTTTTAATACTGCTAACAGTCCTGTGGTCTTATACAGGACAATGGTTCGGTGCCCCAATGGTGGCCATTGAATCTGGCAGTATGATGCATAGAGACGAACCTTTTGGGAGACTTGGCACCATCAATGCAGGCGATATGGTACTTCTGGTAAAAGTGAACGGTAAAGAAGACGTATTAACACGTGGCTTTGAAGGTTATGAATACTCTGGAGAAGTAGCAAAAGGCAAAGGAGGTTTTCAGTCATACGGAGATTATGGCGATGTTATAATATACAGAAAATATGGAAATACTGATGAAGACCAGATAATCCATAGAGCAATATGTTGGATAGAATATAATGAAGAATATGGCACATATGCTGTACCAGAGTATGGATTAACTAATGTAACTTCCATCACTATAAGTGCAGTAGGATTAACTCATTATAAACCAAGTCACTCAGGATTTATAACGCAGGGAGACAATCCAATAACAAACGACAGATGCGATCAAGCTGGTGGTATCTGCAATGAACCTATAAGACCAGAATGGATTACAGGAAAAGCTCGATTCGAGTTACCGTGGATTGGAACGATAAATCTCCTATTCAACGATTTAATTAGTGGAAGTTTATGGGACGATCATCAAGAAGCAACAGTGTATAATGTCCCATCGGATTGTATTTCCTGTCTTATAATACTCATAGTTGTTCTTGTATCAATTCCTGTAACATTGGATATCTATGATTATTACAGAAGAAATAGACATGATTGCCAAAATAGATTATAGCAATATACTCTACTGATACCAATCAGGCATAACCTCATATGTAAGAGGATCTTGAAGTCCTGCTTCCTTGAAACCCTTCAGCCTCAACAAGCAAGAATCACATTTACCGCAAGGTTTCATTCCACCTTGATAGCAAGACCACGTTTTTTCAAAAGGAACGTTGAGTTCAGAACCTTTTTTTATTATTTTGGTCTTGGAAAGATAAAGCAGAGGTGCTTCTATTCCAATGGGATGCCCTTCAACTCCTTTCCTGGTTGCAAGATTCGCCATTTTTTGGTATGCATCTATGTATTCAGGTCAACAATCAGAATATCCCGAATAATCCATGGCAGTGGCACCAATGTACAATGCCTCAGCATTAACGGATTCAGCATATGCAAGACCAATTGACAAAAAAACGGTATTTCTTGCCGGAACGTATGTGGAGGGTATAGATTTACCTATGTTTTCTAGATTTTGTCCATCTGGAATGCTTAAGGAGTTATCTGTCAATGCCGAACCGCCAAACTTGTAAAGATCAATGTCAAAAATGATGTGTTTTTCTGCATTTACAGCAGATGCAATCTTTTTTGCACTCTCTATCTCCCTTTTGTGCCGCTGCCCATAATTAAAAGACAATGCATAAATTACATAGCCACTCTCCTTTGCTATGAATGCTGTGACACAGGAATCAAGACCACCGGATATTAGACAAACCGCTTTTTTAACCATATAAGATAAATTACCTCTCAAACGTTTTTGTCGTCCATGCACCCTGTCCAAATCCTTCATCCACGCCTATTTCCATTTTTTCTATCTGTTTTTCCGAAGAAAGTCTTTCTGTGGCCTGTTCTAATATGTACTTCGAAAGCGTCTCTGCTGATGTAGAGCCAATAGGTAACAAAGCACAGTCACTTACCGGAAAAACATATTGTTTTCCAAGAGAAGTCACTTTAATACTATCATTTTCTTTTTCAAGGGTCACAACACTGCTCTTTTCAGGTATTAAAACCCTGTGATCCAATTCCTTCACAATATCCCTAAGCACATTTTTCAACACGGCAAAATCCATGATTATTCCTTTTTCATCTGTTTTTCCGAATACCTTTGCATGTACTGCATAAGTATGTCCATGTAATCTGCCGCATTTTTCATATTCTGGGATAACATGAGCAGATGAAAACCGTATCTTGGCATTCCATCCATCAATTGTAATGTATGTATTCATAAAATCTCACTTTTTGTTTTTCTTTCTATAGTCTTTTATTGCTTCACGAAGTGCATCAGAGGCAAGATTTGAACAATGCATCTTTACAGCAGGTAATCCTCCAAGTTCATTTGCCACATCATCACGTGTTAACTTCATTGCTTCATCCAAGGTTTTACCTTTAACAATTTCAGTTGTTATACTGCTGCTGGCTATGGCTGCAGCGCATCCGAATGTTTTAAATTTTATATCAGTAATTCTTTCACCTTTAACTTTGATGAAAATATTCATAACGTCGCCACATACAGGATTCCCAACAGTTCCGACACCATCTGCATCCTTGATCTCGCCAACATTTCTAGGATTGTAGAAGTGGTCCTTTACCTTTTCAGTATACATGTCAGCCATAACTCAAACCTTCTATTTATTCCACAAAGGAGACATTTTCCTTAATTTCTCTACAATATCGGGCAGCACACCAGCAACATATGAAACATCTTCTTCTGTGTTTCCTTTGCCTAATGTTAGTCGTAGTGACCCATGTACTTCTTCAGGTTTAAGTCCAATCGCCGTTAGTACATGTGATGCTTGAAGTTTTTTAGAAGAACATGCAGAGCCAGTGGCAGAAGCAACACCTTTCTCATCAAGCATTATACCTAGCGATTCTCCTTCTATTGCTGTAAAACGGAAATGAGCATTGTTTACCAATCTTTTTTTAGGGTGCCCATTAAGATAGCTTTCCTCAATTTCGAGAACGTCTTTAATTAATTTGTCCCTCAAATTTTTGAGATATGCCATGTTTTCTTTGAGTTGTGTCTTTCCTAATTCACATGCTTTGCCAAGTCCAACAATGCCCGGAGTGTTGTATGTGCTGCTTCTCAGACCCTTTTCATGCCCGCCACCGTGTGCCAATGGATAAATTTTCACTCCGTTTCTAATATATAATGCTCCAACTCCTTTTGGTCCATAAATCTTATGAGCGGAAACGGACAATAAATCAACATTTGATTCGCTTACATCAATTGGAGTCTTGCATATCGCTTGGACTGCATCAGTATGAAATAATACATCGTGTTTCTTTGCAATTCTGCCAATTTCATTTATTGGCTCTATTGTACCAATCTCATTGTTGGCATACATAATGGTTATAAGAAAAGTATCTTTGGAAATTGCTTCTTCTAAATCTTTTATTCGTATAATGCCATACTTATCCACTGGAAGATACTTGACATTAAAACCTTGTTTTTCTAGATGCCCACAAGTTGCAAGAACCGCAGGATGTTCAATTGAAGATGTTATTATATGATTTCCTTTGCCACCTATTTTGTCTTTATTTAGATATGCCACTCCTTTAATGCCAAGATTGTCTGATTCAGTCCCGCCTGAAGTAAATATAATTTCATCTGCATCTGCATTTAATATGCCAGCTACTTTACTTCTTGATTCTTCTACTGCGTCAGAAGCCTCTCTTCCAAATGAGTGTATAGACGATGGATTCCCAAAATATTTATCAAAATAAGGAACCATTTCATCGATTACTTCTTTGTCAACTGGTGTGGATGCACCGTGATCCATGTAAATTCTTTTCATTTTAATCTCCCCGTCCAATATTCATCATTTTTTGAAGAGGCATCTTTGCCTTCTCCATAATATCATCATCAAGCTTTACTTTTGGTTCCAATGTTCTTAGGCTATTTAAAACTTTTTTCAGTGTTATCTTTTTCATGTTTGGACAAATTGCAGTTTTAATAGGATAAAACACTTTGTCTGGATTTTCATTTTTCAATCGATAACACATATCTTTTTCGGTACCGATAATAAACTCTTTTACATCCGACTTTTTAGCATGACCTACCATGCCGTTAGTGGAAAGTGCATAGTCTGCAATATCTATAATTTCTGGCCTGCATTCAGGATGGACAAGTATCTCTGCTTTAGGATGTTTCTCCTTGATTTTCAGTAATTGGTCCTTGCGAATTTCATGATGTGTTGGGCACATGCCTGGCCACAAGATCATTTCTTTATCTAAAGTGAACCGCTGTATATATGCCCCTAGATTTCTGTCAGGTACAAATATTACTTTCTCAGAAGACACGCTTTTTACAACATTTGTACCATTCGAAGACGTGCAGCAAATGTCTGAGAGTGCCTTTACCTCCGCAGTAGTATTGATATATGAAACAACTTCTGCGTCTGGGTTATCCTTCATCAATTGTTTAAGTCGGTTTGGATCCACCATCCCTGCCATGGGACATCTTGCATCCGCATCAGGAATTATCACGTTTTTATCAGGGTTTAGTATCTTTGCTGATTCGGCCATAAAATCCACGCCACAAAATACAATATTTTCCACATCTGTCTTTGTAGCTTTCATTGCTAGATCTAACGAATCCCCAAGAAAATCAGCAATATCCTGTACTTCTGGAATCTGATAATTATGTACCAGAATAATAGCATTATGCTGCTCTTTCAGCTTGTTTATCTCGTTTCTAATTTCTTTATTCATATCCACAATGCCCAGTCACTTTTCTTTGCCCGTATAATGTTACCTAAAATAAATGTTATCATTCACATTCATGAAAACCAAATCATTATATCTAGGATGTTAGATATGGATATTAAAGGATGGATGGATTATGATAGACATAATTTCCTTGATTATAGGATTTGTCATAGGCGTAGTTGTAGTAGGTGTTGCAGTTGAGTTTGGATCAAAACAGAAACTTGGAAATGCACCTGCCTCGAGACATGCAAAAAAATGGGACATCTCAGAAATATCTAATCCCCGGATAATGGCAGAATATTTAGGAGATATAGAGATTCCAAAGAATTCCAAAGTTTTGGTAAATCGATTTAAAGATGCGGAAATATTCAAAGGACTAAATGCCAAGAGATATTCAAAGATAAAAGGAAATTTCATTATCGGAGACGACCGGGCCCTTATCTTGGCAGGCCCAGTTAAGCAAGACGAGGTAGGCTTTTGGACTGTAGAAAAAGAAATCGTGGAAAGCTTAAACAGCGAATTTGATGAGCTGTGGATCAAGGGAACAGAAGTGAAACCCGATACCAAATAGGGATTATATGAGCATTCTTATCAAAAAAGCCAGTATTCTTACCCAAAATAAGAGAAGGGAGCGGCTGCAGGGAGACATTTATATTGAAGATCATGAAATCACCGAAATTTCTAGAAAATCTATTTCCACAGAAGCAGACTTTAAGATAGATGGGAGAAAAAAGCTGGTTTTACCTGGTCTGATAAATACCCATACACATATCCCAATGACATTGCTCAGAGGTTACGGGGACGACATGGTCCTGAACAAATGGCTTGAAGAAAAAATCTGGCCCGTCGAAGCAAAACTTGATAGTGAGTCAGCAAAGATTGGTACAGAACTTGGCCTTCTGGAAATGATTGCATCAGGCACTACAACGTTTCTGGACATGTATTTTTTTGAGGATACTGTTGGAAAAACATCTGAAAATGCCGGAGTGAGAGCTTTTTTAGGATTTGCGATGATTGAGTTTGGAACCCCAGAATATCCTTATGATATGCTGATTACAAAGTGTGAGCAATTTGTAAAAAATTGGAAGGGGCATGAGATAGCAACACCTGTTATTACACCACATGCTACATATACCTGTGGCCCAGAGCTACTTCAGAAGGCACTTGAAATTGGAGATAAAAACGATGTTCTTCTCCAGACTCATTGCTCTGAAACACGTGACGAAGTATACAATGTACAAAAAAAATATGGCCTACGGCCAGTTGGTCAGCTTAAAAAATATGGTCTTCTTAATGATAAAATGATACTTGCTCATTGTGGATGGGTTACAAAAAATGAAATTCTCGAGCTTAAAAAAACCAAAACAAAAGTTTCCCATTGCCCAGTTAGCAACATGAAGATGGCAACTGGGGGATATGCACCAATACCTGAGATGATCGATTCTGGTGTTACAGTCAGTTTAGGCACAGATGGGGCCGCAAGCAACAATACATTAGACATGTTTGAGACTATGAAGTTTTGTGCCCTAATCCACAAACAACACAGATGGGATCCTAAAATTCTGCCTGCACAAACCGTACTTGATTTTGCAACGTTAGGTGGTGCAGAGGCTCTGAGGATGGAAGAAGAAATTGGATCAATTGAATTAGGGAAAAAAGCAGACATGATAATGCTAGATTTAGAAAAACCTCATCTAACACCAAAACACGATCTTGTATCTCATGCAGTCTATGCAGCGAAAGGAAGCGACGTTTGCACCACTATAGTAAATGGAAAACTACTTATGCTAGATAACAAATTTTTAACACTAGATTTTCGAAAAATACTTGAAGATGCTGAGAAATGTGCAAAGGATTTAACTAGTACAGCTTAATGCAACTTCGAGCAAGTCATGTTGAATCTTATTGGAGTAGTTATAGCATTTGCTTTTATCCTTCTTTTAATTCGTAAGAAATTCAATTTTGGCCTTTCTCTAATTATGGGTGCCTTAATTGTTGGAATCTTTTCACTCAAAGAAATAGGCATTGCCGAAATTCCAAAGGCATTCATTGAGGCAATAGTATATCATTTTGATGATAAACCCCTTGACTCTATTATTTACAACTTTGATTTTAGTAGAATATATACAGAAACTATAGAACTTGCAATCTTAATGACTTTGATTTATATATTGGCAAAGTTAATGCAAGACACTGGTACAATTAAAAAATTGATAGACAGTCTGCGAACATTTTTATCAAAAGGAGGCACGCTTGGAGTAATTCCTGCAATATATGGGTTAATGCCAATTCCAGGAGGTGCATTATTCTCTGCACCAACAATAGATGAGGAAGGGAACAAATATAAAATAAGCAAAGATGAGAAAAATTTCCTGAACGTATGGTTCAGACATATCTGGTTTGCAATATATCCAATGTCTTCGGCAATGATTTTGATATGCAGCAGTGGATTTTCTAATATAGATATCTACTATTTAGCAATGGTCAATATACCTGCATTTATAGCTTCAATTGCCATAGGGATTTTCTACCTTAAAAGATTCATAAAGAATGCTCCAAAACAGCAGAAGAAAAACAAAAAAGATTATTCTTTCATAATTTACATACTTCCGCCAATAGTACCTTTAGCATTTTATGGATTATTGCAGTTCATAAATTTCCCGCAGATAAGGTCATTTTTGATCGGAGTTTTCTTTAGTATTGTTCTTCTATACTTCATTGCAGACACAGATATAAAAGATTACTTGTACATCATAAAAAAATCTTTAACAATAAAACTTGCACTGGCCATTTTTGGTATTATGATATTTAGAGAAATGTTTGAAGTATCAGGTGTGCCTGCTGTTATCGCAAATGGAATCAGTGATTTGGCATTTCCTGCACTTGCCATAATAATTGTTATACCTATACTACTAGGGATGCTAACAGGTTATAATTTGGGAGCAGTGGCACTTTCATATCCTTTAGTGGAGCCATTTTTTGAATTTACAGGCATTAATATTATAGGTCTTGCAAGTATAGTATTCATTAGCTCGTTAGCAGGGTATCTTGTCTCGCCAATTCATCTGTGCAATGTACTTAGCAGCGAATATATGAAAACAGAGACCACACGCATGTACAAAATGTACATTCCATCAGTTCTCTTTTTACTATTTGTTCAAGTGGGAGTCATGATACTCTTGTTTGGCATCTAAAGATAAAACTTTTAAGAACTTGGTATTTCCCTTTATTCTATGAAGACGCTAGATATTTTTGAAAATCTGAAAAAACCTGAGTTTTTCGGCTCCGGTGTAAAATCGGTAAATATAATACAAACCCATATTTCCTACGTAGCTTTAACTGGAAAATATGCATACAAAGTAAAAAAACCAGTAGATTTTGGATTCCTTGATTTCTCTACTATTGAGAAAAGGAAACATTTCTGTGAAGAGGAATTAAGACTCAACAAGAGACTCTGTCCAGATATTTATCTAGATGTTTTACCAATAACTCAAAAGAATGGAGAACTCAAATTAAACGGAGACGGAGAAATTGTTGATTATGCTGTCAAAATGAAAGAATTCTCTCAAGACGGAATAATGACAAAGCTGCTGGAACAAGGAAAGATCGGTAGGGAAACAATTGAAAATATTTGTGATATCTTAGTTAATTTTTACAATTCTGAACAGCATTCTAAAGAAGTTGACAGCTATGGAGAACTTGATGCTGTCAAAAAAAACATTAACGAAAATTTTGAACAGACTGAGTCAGTGATTGATATCACCATTCCAAATGGCACATATAAATACATAAAAAAAATAGCAAGCAAGTTCCTCGAAGAAAAAAAAGATATTTTTGAAAAACGGATCGCAGGGGGACATATACACGACTGTCATGGAGATTTGCATTCAGGAAATATAGTTGTATCTGATGAAAACATACACATTTTTGATTGTATAGAATTTAACAAACGATTCAGATACTGTGATGTCGCTTCAGATATAGGTTTTTTAGCGATGGATCTTGATTACATGAATCATCCTTACCTGTCAAGCTACTTGATGCGCAAATACATCGAGAAAAGCAAAGACATTGGTATTTTGGATATGTTGAATTTCTACAAAAGTTACAGAGCATATGTCCGGGGAAAGGTTATTGGATTCAGGTTAAACGATCCAAATATTTCTAAGGATGAAAAACAAGACATAATTGATACAACAAAAAAGTATTTTGACTTATCCAGCTACTATGCATCATTATTTTCTATTGATTTAAAGAACAAAAAACCACTTCTTTTTATTGTAAGTGGGCTAACTGGAACTGGTAAATCTACCTTATCCTTAAAGATTTCCGTTGATTACTATGCACACAACATAAATACAGATGTTGTACGAAAGGAACTTGCTGGAATTGATAAATTTGAAAGACATCATGACGAGATAGATACAGGCCTTTACTCTCCAGAAAGAATCGATTACACATATGAACAAGTAATGAAAAAATCAGCAGATTTTCTGAAAAATGGGGAAAATGTTGTTTTGGATGCCACATTCCAAAAGAAAAAATATAGGGAGATGGCAAAAAAAATTGCAAAAGAAAACAATGCGGTACTGATACCGATCCAATGCACCTGTCCAGAAGAAATAGCAAAGAAGTGGCTTGAAGAACGGCTCAAAACAAAGACCGCATCAGATGGACGATGGGAGATTTATCTTAGTCAAAAGAAAACGTTTGAATCATTTACTGCAGAAGAAAACTGTGTTGTTATAGATATATCAAAAGAATCATATAAAGATAGAATGGATTCATTCAGAATGCTACTTTCGAAAGTGCATGATGGTGAAAAATGAATATTTCAGGGTATTTAATTGACTTAGAACAAGCAGTACGAACAATTAAAAAGAAGGGCTATGAAACGATAGCATTACAAATTCCTGAAGGATTGAAAAGTAGTGCATCAAAAATTATTGAGAGAGTAAAAAAAGAAACAAAATGCGAAATAATAGTTATTGCAGATCCATGTTTTGGTGCCTGTGATATTGCAAATTATGAATTAAAAAATATCGGTGTCGAGTTTGTTATCCAGATAGGACATACACCAATCCCTAACTTGGGCAATGATTTGATTCCTACTGCCTTTGTTAATGCTCTTTCGTCAAAAGATGTAACGCAAGTTGTCGAAAAATCACTAGCTTACTTATATGGGACAACAATTGGAGTTGTGACAACCGCCCAACATCTGCATAAATTGAAGGCAGTAGAGAACATTTTGAAAAAGCACAATTTCGCACCGGTTATTTCTAGCGGAGACAAAAGAATAGCTGCAAAAGGCCAGATTTTAGGATGCAACTTTTCTACAGGAACAAATATTGCAGATAAAGTAGATTCATTTTTGTTTGTTGGCAGTGGTAACTTTCATCCTGTAGGGCTTCTTTTGAGTGTAAAAAAACCAGTAATTGCAGCTGATCCATATTCGGGTACAGTAAAAAAACAGGAAATTTCAGATTTGAGAGATACGATTTTGAGGCAGAGATATGGGGCTATTGCTAATTCAAAAAACGCTAAAAAATTCGGGATCCTCATAGGTATAAAAAGAGGTCAACAGAGAATGGAATTAGCATATACTATCAAAGATATGCTTGAGTCTTTAGATAAAAAATCATTTTTCATTGCAATGGATAATTTCGCGCCGGTATCCTTACAAAGTTTTAGAGATGTTGATTGTTTTGTTTCTACATCATGCCCAAGAATTGCAATCGATGATTACCTTCAATACAAAAAGCCGATTATAACACCAATTGAACTCGAAATCGTTCTTGGCAAAAGAAAGTGGGAAGATTATCAATTTGATCAGATTACAAGTGATTAACAGTGGGCCAGAAGAGATTTGAACTCTTGACCTCCCGGTTATCAGCCGGGTGCTCCAACCAACCTAAGCTACTGGCCCGTAGAAAGGACGTATTGCACTTTTCCTATAAAAATGTATATTCTAATTTAACCAAGTATTATGTGTATGCTTTTTTCATTGCGATAAGAACTAGGCAACAGCATACACCAAACGTATTGGCAATCATAACCGCCAGAGAATCTATTAAAACGCCATAGGCAAACCATAATATCATACCTACTGCCAAGATCATAGGCATGTAGTATGAAACATCGTCAAGTTTTTTTGTTCTATGTCCTCTAATGAGTTGAGGTACAAAACCCATGGAGGTTATAGCTCCTGCAATCAGACCAAACAATTCTAATAAAGGATCCATTGGAACATATCCTTCATCATAAAAACCGTATTAAATCTTTCCAAAAAATGGTACAGGTCGGTGACATTAAGCGCGCTCCTTATGACAACTATCTTAATTATTTAACATGCATTAGAACCCATTCGGTAAAAGGGTATGAGTTTCAGGCGACTGACCAATTACCAAAAAAAATGCAGGATAAGTTTTTGTATGAAATAATTATTTCATGCTTCTATCAAATATAGGGCCCGTAGGGTAGCTTGGAATCCTTCTACCTCGGGGAGGTAGTAACTCGAGTTCAAATCTCGGCGGGCCCATACTCCTCAATAGGAGAAAAATTGTTATCTCTTGCTATTTAGCAATTGCAGAACAGTACTAAAATTGTGGTTTTCCCAAGAAACCAAGGAGTTTGATTAACGCAAGGGAAACAATCAGCATCACTCCAAAAGCAAGTATTGTTTGTTGCACACTCCATCCCCAAAGAACTGGAGCAGTTATTAGAAGCATTCCTGAGAGAACAAATGGTGCTGCAAAAATTGATGTGAGCCCTAAATCCATTGCTACGGGTGTTTTAAAATCCGGATCAAGAATTCGTATGAGTAGCAGTCCACTTGGTACGGTACCTGTAACGGTTCCAAAAATACCTACGGTTCGCTCAAGGGCATATCTAGTCCACATCCGTTTGCCAAGATACAACACCACAAAAAGCGTACTTATTCCAGTTACACTTGCTATTATAGATATGGGAAGTAGATAGGTCCAAACAATTGCTACCTCTATAGCGGCTATTGTTGCAACAATTAAGAAATCAACTGACCAACCAGTAATCCTTTTTTGTATTTCTTTGTCAACTAAATAACCTAGGTCAAGTTTGTTTATTATTAGTCGTATAATCACTGCGACTATGAGGCCGAAGAAAAAGAAAAACCCCCAGATCATTTTTGCAACATCTCCTGGAATAATTGTGGTAAGCATTTTGACGAGTCCATATGTTAGCATATAGGCAAGACCCACAAGAGCAAAGTGAAAGGATAGGGAATCAATGTTTGCAGGATGGGTGGTTTCAAAACCAGCTTGTTTTTTTTCCTGGCTTTTTGAGATAACACCTTTGATGAAATCAGTGGGAAGAACTTTTGGTGTTTGATCAGACAATCCTTTTTTAATTCCCCAATCGACTAAGGGGACACCGACAAAAAAGGCAAAAAAGAACCCAATTGCAGCAAAGGTTAATCCAACGGTTGCTGCATTTGTATAAATATGTGCTGCTATTTGCTCCCAACTTTGCCCAATGGATAATGCCTGACCGGGTCCTTCTATAAAACCTAATGGAGCAAGGAATCCAAAAGAGGGAAATAATTCTAACCCTAGATAGATGAATAAAAGGGTAAATAATCCGCCAATAATTGCCTGCAGTGGAAAAATCACTCCTTGAATTAATCCCATTCCAAGAGGACCAGCGATTTTATTTTTTCCTGTTTCCTTTTTTCTTGTTTTACTAACCTGAGTTAAGCCAACAGATATAAATGAGATATTGAACAGATGATAGACAAATATTTCAAGGGTCGAATGGGAGAGTTGGATAAGTTCGAGGTTTCGAAGTATCATTGCAATAAAGCCTCCAATAAGGCAGCTAGGTATCAAAAATTTTTGAAAAAATGATATTTTCGCTCGTAATATTACACCGATAAGGAGAAATACGGCAAGACTTGAGATGATGAGTATTGGTTCAAAAGGAAAAATTTCTTGCATGGCATCATCATATCCTGTTTTTTCGCATCAATAATTTTTTTTGTTGGATGGTGGAAAGATAATAATTGTTTATGTAGTTATGGGAACATGTTTTTTTACATTGTTTAAATGTGATGTGATCAACCCAAATTTTATCCTTATTTAACTTCCCTTTGAACGACAGAGGTCTAAATCAATAAAAAAACTATTTATAGAAAACATTCATACAATATATGCTACTATGGATTAATGGGAGCGATGATACGTTTTGCCAGATGATGTTGAAAAACATATTGATATGCTCGTTTCATTGGATGATGAAACATATTATCATATGACATATCCTGAAGTTAAAACATTTATTGAAGATGATGTTCGATCACTTGGTTCCGAGGCAACAGAAAAACTTTGCTCTCTTTTACAAAATCCATATGCTTGGAGTTGTTTTTTTCCCTTAAAGCGTTAAAAGAAATAAAGGATCCGCAGGCGACATCGTCTCTTATTGAGTTTATCAAAAATAATAAGGATAATCTTGGTTATGTTGAAACTGCAATGCTTGCATTAAGTAATATTGGTTCTGAAGCAATTGAACCGATCATACGAGCAATTAATGCAGATTTCAAAAAACACTTCTCAAAGCACTCGCCGATGACGAAAATCGACATCTTTCCTATCTACAACTCGCAGAAAAAATCAGCATATCAAAAGCAATGTTTTATCGAAACATCGATGAACTCAAAGACCTTGGATACGTCAGTGTGGAAGATGGATTAAAACTTACCGATGCAGGGAAGATTGCAAGGCCATGATACCTGATTTTTAAAACGTCGGTGGAATACCATCATTACCAATTATTGAAAACTTACAATCATCACAAATCCCATCAGGATTATCGGTTTCATTGACCCCACATATTTTACAGATCATTTTTTCTCCTTATTACTTACATATTTAATTGAACAAGTTGTATTTCCTCAGAATCAGTATCATATATTCGTGGAAACTGTGGAATTTGACCTGCGAGAAAAAGTGAACGATAGTATGGATCTGTCTTACTTTTTTGTAAACAATACTGTAATGCATGAAAACAAGTTTTCCATCGAGCGAACATAAAAGCTTCCTCGGCAGAAACCCATCCATCTTCATTTACATCCCCATCTGATGTCATCGCCTGTAACAAATAATATGAAAAAATCCCAAGTTTAAGCTGTTCATCTTCTTCAGATAAGGAAAAAAGTAAAGCACTCGAAGAAGTAATGACGACTCGTCCTTTTTGAGATACTGTCCTCATTCCACCAGCATAACAGGATTCAACGATGAAGACAATACGGTCAGATGTAAGCTGAGAAAACCATACATCAAACTCTGCATCCGTGATTAATCCTTCACCACTACTAAAATTACTATCATATGATAAGATGACCATACTTCCTTTTTCATCCCAAGGCGCTAACGGTCCACCATGGGCCACGACATAAAAAACCACTACATCATCGTTATCTACCCCATCGTTCAACCAGCAGGTAATTGAATGGTTAATAGCATTTTTTGTGGCATTTTGATTGACTAATAGTTGTATATGATCCTTTTTCCAATTTTGACTTCTTAGCAATGTATCATAAATTTCATAGGCTGTTTCTTTACCATATTTTGCCTCCATTGAAGGCTCATAACTTTGAAATGAATCAACAGCAACAATCACTGCATAAAACTCAGTAGAATCTGCAGAGGAGCCAACATCTGTTTTTAATACATCACAACCAGCAGTATAAGCAGAGAGCATACTTAAAAAAATACATAAAACTACACCAAGGCTAACTATTTTTTTTGATACAATTAATTGAATGGATAACATCTCCAGAATTTTATCGTTAGAAATAGAAAAATTAACAATGTCTATTAAAGGTTGTCCCTTAAAGCGTTATATATTTCATATTCCATCTAGATTTATCTGTTTCATTTTTTTCTTGAATGATTTAAAAAAATTCGATTTCCTGAATTATTTTTTTCGTTCGACTATCAAAAGATTGGACATACTTTTGTAATTTGTTGTGGTTAAGCTCTTCTAGATACATATTATCCAAGAGGGAATGGATTTGTTGTTTTGTTAGTTCTTTATTTCGTGCATATCTAAGATAAATAAGATCAAGAAGTGCTTTTTCAGCATCAGCAATGTTAATGGTTCCCTGGGTTTGATATCCCCAAAAGAGAGATTTTTTCATTTGATGGAATTCAAAGATGCGTGACGTTGTTTTATAGGTGTATGTAAGTTGCGTAGTAACCAATGTTACCAGATGAATTTGTTGACTGAGTACATCATTTTTGTAAAGAGCATATTCCATGGAAAGATAAGAAGGTGGACGAAGTATCATTGCTATTTCTTCGATTGAAGGTGTATTAAATGGGTTTTCATACCAGTTCCGAGCAGCTCTGTGCAGCATGTTCGCCCTATTCAGTCGACTTAGTTGAACTGAAAGAGATGAGATTGATTCTCCAGTTAAAACAACTAGATCAGATAAAGAAAATAGTTTTTTTTGTCTATATTTCTTGAAAAATGTTAGCCATTCATCAACTTTCAAATATACTTCCTCCATTGCTAGTTTTATACTTCTTTTTTGATGTATTTTAAGGCGGTTTGAATTATTTCAGAAAACTGGTTTTCGTATTGTTGATAAAGTGGTTGTGGGAGAAATCTTTTTAGTTCAAAGGAAAGGATGGATATACCATTGGTTGTAAGATTTTCCTCTGCTTCTTCTAAACGCTTAGAGTATGTTTTAATTGAGACACTATAATCTGCGATCTTCCTTTTTACGAGATCCCATGGTATTGACAGATTTTTTTCTGTGATTAAATAATAAATATCCCAGATGTCTCTTCCTTTGAGGTATGTTCTACATCCTACGGCAGTAATCTTATCTGCCAATATTTCTTGTGCCGTTTCAACTTGTATTGCAGGATGAAACGGGGGAAAATCAAGGATTCTAGGTTGATTTTCATAAGATGGAATAGATGCAAGTTCTATATGAATACGGCTTTGTTGTGATGGTTGTGTTCCTTGTGTTTTTAGGATATATCTTTTTAATTGTGTTGTATCTTTCTGTGTTTGAAGTATTGTTTTTTCTAAAAAGGGAAATGTATCAGTGATGAGTTGTTTGATTTTAGGAAATGATTTTTTGATGTCTTTTGGTGTTTCTCCTTGTTTAATAACGAAATCAATATCTTCAGAAAAACGTGGATTTCCATAAAATAATCTGAGAGCAGTACCACCTTGGAAGACTAAACTTGTAAAATATCCTTCATGACTGAGCGCGGTAAGAATTGTTTTTTGAAGTTCTTCTCTTAATACTTGTTTTGCATCCATGTGCTGTTGGTTACTTACGGTAAGAATGTCTTCCCAAAGCATATTATCACATGATTAAATTAACAAATTTGTTAAACTTTTCAAATCATAATAATATGTATGGCATATATAAACGTACTTATCACTTGATCAAATACTATCATTCTAATCATTGAACATGCACAATCCTCACAGATTCCATTAGGATTGTTCTTTTCTTCTCATCCTTTTATCCCATTTTGTTCTGGCTTACTTTTCATCTCTTCATATGCCTTCTGCAATGCTGCTTTACTTGCAATATCATATCCTTTTTCAAGAATGTTCACAATATTTTTTTTATTCAAAACAAATGGAGCTTTTCCCAGCCTCTTTAAAACCGCATTCTTAATTTCTGGAGGTGATAAACTAAAAGAAAGAGTTTCAATATCCTTTCCCGTATACCAAAAATAATCTAAACAGTCATCTAGCTTTATTGAGTTTTTCTTTTTCAGCTTTTTTTCTTCAACCAATTCTTCAATTTCATTTCCACCTTTAACCGATCGTTTATCCCTCAAATTCTGTAAAACAGCCTTTTTTGTTCTCCCTCGAAGTTTAAAGATAAGAAAAGGATCCTCATCAAATTGTTCTGCAAGTAGGTAATACACTGCTGCAATATGTTTACACGGATTTGCTGAATCTGGACATGAACACGCTGTTTTCAATTCTCTTTTACTTTTTGGAAATAAAGAAATATTCGCATGTTCAAATGCGTCTTCAATGGTATGTGGCATTTCACCTGCAAGCAGTTTCGCTGAAAAAATTGCTTTAGCAGCCATCGCATCAGTAACCATTTCCCATTTTTTATCTGAAAAAACAGGTAACGAAATCTTTACTACATATGGTGTTGACCGTGTTCCCTGAACTTTAGATGTAACAATTCCTTTTTCGATAGCTATTGAAATTACCTGTCCCTTCCTTGCATATGAACGCCCACGACTCAACCTATTGGAGTGATGAAATGATTCAAGACTAGATATCCATCGTTTTGACCACCAAGTTTCACCAATTGCCCCTCTTTTACTTTTTGCTTTTATTCCATTTTTTACTTTTTTTGGTTTTGCAGGTTTATAATAATCCCAATAACCATATGGCATTTCAATCATCCCTCACTGCATCACTGCTTAATTTAAACAGCTCCCGTAGCTGATTTGTTGAAAATTCCGTAAGCCATGACTCCCCAGCTCCAATAACCAAATCAGCAAGCTGTTTTTTTTGTTCTATCATTTCATCAATACGTTCTTCAAGAGTTCCCATGCTTATAAATTTGTGAACCTCTACATTCTTTTTCTGTCCAATACGAAAAACACGATCGGTTGCTTGATTTTCTACTGCAGGATTCCACCACCTATCGAAATGAAAAACATGGTTTGCAGCCGTTAAATTAAGTCCTAAACCACCTGCTTTCAATGAAAGGATAAATATTGAGGGGCCATGAAGTTCATTCTGAAAACGTTGTATCATTGTATCTCTTTTTTTCTTTGAACTTCCTCCATGTAAAAAGAGAACTTCACAACCAAGCTTCTCCTGCAATCGATGCCGAAGCATAACACCCATACCAGCGAATTGTGTAAAAATTAATCCTTTATCTCCTTCTAAAATCATCTCTTCTAGCATTTCTTCGAGACGAATAAGTTTTCCTGAGCGATTTGGAAGTGGACTTCCATCCTGAGTAAATAATGCAGGATGATTACATATTTGTTTCAGTTGCAGTAATGTAGTAAAAACTAATCCTTTTCGTTGAATTCCTTCAGATTGACCAATTTTAGAAAGCATATTTTTTACAACTGCCTCATAAAGAGATGCTTGTTCAATTGAGAGATTACAGTAAACCTTCATTTCCATTTTCTCAGGTAAATCTTTTATTATGGTGGGATCGGTTTTCAATCGGCGCAATACAAAAGGCTGAATCATACGTCTGAGAATCTTAGCTTGTTTTTTATCGTGGTATCTTTCAATAGGAAGTGAAAAATCAGAGCGGAATTGTTTTGTTGAACCAAGATAGCCAGGATTTAAAAAATCCATAATTGACCAAAGTTCAGAAAGCCGGTTTTCTACGGGAGTCCCTGTAAGAGCAACTCGATAACGAGATTTTAGTCTTTTTATCGCTCTTGTCTGTTTAGCAAAAGGGTTTTTTATCTTTTGAGATTCATCTAAAACAATGGATTCCCATTTAACTTTTGCAATTATCTTTTCATCACGATATGCTAATGCATATGTGGTGAGAACAACATCATGTTCTTTTGAAGCTTTTTTAAAATCAGTCCCCTTAATTCTATCCGATCCATGATGGGACATCGATCTCAGTGATGGTGCAAATCGTTGTATTTCTTTTTCCCAATTACCCATCACAGACATTGGGCAGATAATAAGTGTTGGCCGAATTACTTGTCTTTTTTTCCGTTCATGTAAAAGAAGTGCGATTAGTTGAATTGTTTTACCAAGCCCCATGTCATCAGCAAGGCATGAACTCAATTTCAATTCTTTAAGAAAAAGAAGCCAAGACATTCCTTTTATTTGATATGGCCTTAGCGTCCCATTGAATGACTTTGGTTGTTGTATCTTTTTTATTTTCTTCCCCTTTTTTTGAAGAAGCGTGGAAAATGTGTTTTTAATTTTTCCTTCTGCTTCTATATCAATGACCGGAAGACCTATCTTTGCATCCTCTGCACCCAATCCAAATCGCAGCGCTTCCCCTAATGTCATTTGTTGATCCTGAGTTTCTTTGAAAAATGCAATAGCTTTTTCAATATCCTCCTTGCGTAACTCTACCCATTTTCCACGAACTTTGACAAGTGGTACCTTCAAATCTGCTAATTTCTGAAACTCTTCAGGAGAAATAGTCTTATTTCCAATAGATATCTCCCAATTATAATTGACAAGTCCATCCCGTCCAAAAAGACCTGATCGAATACCGCCTTCAGGTGCTTTTACTTTAAGTTTAACACCGATTTTTTCACTTGGTTTTTTCCACCATTTTGGAAGAAGAACTCCAAATCCACTTTGTTCAAGAAGGGGCGCTTGTTCACGAAGAAAAGAATAAGCAGATTCAGTGTCGATGCATACTCCAAGAGGACGAACGAGCTCCAAACTAGATTCAATATCCTTGAAAATCTGAGAAGCTCTCCCCAAATCCATAAGTAATCTTTCCTGAGGATTTTCAAATCGATGTTTGAAGACAGTAAGTGAATCTGATTGTGTATTCCAAATTTTTTCAGCAGGGACAAGCAGACTACGATCATCATTTGCTTGTAAAAAGAAGCGAACCCACCATTCACCATCTGTGCCTTCCTCAATTGCTGGAGGATCAACACGAAAACAAGTACGAAATCCGGTATCTTGTGATAATTTTATAAGTTGTGAAAGCCACGTGTTGAGTGTTTTTGAAAAAGAAGCCACGTTTTTTCCTGAGGATTTTAAGTTTGGATTCTCTGTTGAAAGAGCAACAATCCAGTCTCCTGCAATATTTTTTGATTGTTTGTAACGTGCAAAGGATGAAAGGGTTAAATTCCTTCTGATAAATGCATCAAGAACTGCATTTATAAAACTTGTAATTATTTCAATAGGACTTCTTTTTTCATTATGAAGAGAAAGACAACTAGGAGGGATCACATTGGATAATAGTTGCAAACGTTGTTTGTCATCATCTTCAATAACAGGCCGCCATAAAGCATTATAATCCCCAGATTCATCTCTTTTAATCAATGGTATAAATTTCTGTTTTATAATGAGTTCAAGTGAGAATTTTGCTACTTCCGCCCAGAAGTAAAATGAATCATCAGGCACGACGTTACCTTGTGTTTTTTCAGTTAATTTTAGAAGAAAATCAAAGCTTTGAAATGGATTTAACGTCAATGCTGTAACATTCCAGGCATTCATTTTTATTGCATTAATAGGATCTTCATCTAGAAGAAGCCAGGGGGAGGGAACAGGTTTTTTATTATATGCTGGCAACCTGATTTTTATTTTCTCAAACCTTGTTGAATTGTTACCAATATTTAATGAAAAATCTTTAATCAATTCTTCTAAATCATTTTTTGATGTTGCAAAAGGATGCAATGATTGTTTTATACTCTTTTCATTTTTCCTTTTTGAAAAAGAGGATGAAGATTCAGCCCAAATGTAAAGGTTATGCTTGTTATCCGAGTTACAACCCCATATCGCATGTAGAACTTCCATCTATAAAGACACCCAAATGATTAATTGTATACTTTTTTTATTTTCATGTATTAATGTATATCATCAATCTCTTGTTAAAGGATATAAGGAATTAACTTTCATTAATGGCAATTTTTAAACGCTTTCTTGGATCTTCAAAATTAATTTCATCTTTATTGAAATACTCTGGATCGAAATCGTTACCAACCCACTCAAGTGTTTCCTTGTATTCTTCATGGTTTGGATCTTGCAATATTGCTAGAAGCTCTTCATATCTCCAAATACCGCCGCAGTCTTCAGGCGGGCATGCTCTTTTTCCTTTAATGCATATAGGATATTTCACTTCTTTATTCCGAGGAAAAAAAATTCAAGTGTTATGATATGTTCCCAACTGTCACCAAAATCATAGGTATAAAGTGATTTTTTATCTTCCATCGAAAAATAATCAATTATCTTTTCCTCCCAGTTAGTGAATATCTCTTCATCATATTCATCGTTTGGAAATCCAATATTAACGACCAGGCCTAATTTTGGAGATAATATTTCAAACTCATGAAGGTGATAATCCAACCATCCAAATGAATCTTGTATAGCGACATGTAAATCCCAGAATGTGTACGTTTCTGGTACCTGTATACGTCGCCAAATTGGAGGTTTTGACCTATTCAACAAGATTTTAAACTGATATATTTTATCATATGCCTTCTTCATAATAAATCCCCCTTTACATCATAATTTCAGGTTATATGTAGGTTAGATCTTCCTCCAAACAATTTCATTTGATTTCTTATATTGTAAGTGATCAAACGTTATAGATTATAATATAAATCACTTTAAGCTCGCTCTTAAAAAAGTCGAATATCATTACAACGTTTATATTTTTTCTTTGTGCAGCATATAATTGAAAAATAGTGAAATATTATCATTACCCACCATTGAAAACCTTCAATCATCATAGATTCAATCAGGATTTCTTTTTCCCCTTCTGATGCGCTGTATCAATTATCTTCAGATATGCTTCAGCTGATAACAAGGACTGTTTACTATTTGAAAAAAGACTGTCAAGAAACGAAGCTTGTTGTGTGCTCCATAACTTGTTTGGAACCTTTTTTACCCATGCTGCATACTGATGAATAAATTCAATGCGTTGTTGAAAATTTTTTCTTTATCATAACGTAATTCCATATGTATCACCAGTAACATGTAACGCTTTCATGAATCGACGAATCAAAGACATATCCAAATAATCCTTGAAAATATCCCAAAGATATAATGCATCCTCAATATCTTTTTCGCTTCCAAGATATAATTTATACGGTATTTCAACTTCTATTGGAGAAATATAAAGATGGTGCTTGTTGTTTAATATGAGCTGATTTCTTTGTTCTATGGTGAATAAATCAATATCATCTTTTATGAATTTAATTTCAATATTTGGAATGATTGTATCTCTCTTTGCTGCTCGTATCGCTAACTGATCAGTAAGCATTTCAAAAAGACCGCGTTCATCTTCAGGGTTTAAAAAATAAAACTCATCTAAAATGAGTTCTTGATAAAAAGAAGTAAATGTTTCTTTATCGATTTTTCTTATGAATGCATCTATACCTTCTGTTCCTCGAGCTCTTCCAAAAAGAATAGGGATGTATCCACTAATAATCACATAATCAACATGATGTTTAGATGTGAGATAAATGTAAGAACAAAGGTATCTAACTGCGTTATTGTTTTATGATTTAACCTTATCGTATGATCCTCTACCTCAACTTCCATTTGATCTCATGTAACAAATACAATCGTAGCATTTCAAACCATGGCGAAATATCCTCGTTACTTCTCATACTAAACGTGCAATTATCACAAATAACTATCATGGTTATCTGTTTCATTCACCCCACACATTTTGCGGATTACGATTTGTCATTTAATAATAGCTGTATCAATTTTATTGTTTCTTTTTATCAAGATCCTTATTTTCTGAAGTATAAAAAGGAGAATGACATCTATGATTGTTTGACACTACGTCAAGGCATAAGCAGAAAGTCATTTATTCTTTTAATTATTAGAAATTGTATTAGGTAGTGTAGTCCGTAAAATACTTTGATCTCTACTTTTGTGTAGAAAAAGAACATAAATTATAAATAGTAAGGAATTCTTACATTAATATGATACCGTATGGCTGAAGTAATAAAAGTAACGAGTAAAGGTCAGGTAACACTGCCAGCAGATATAAGAAAAAAACTACACATTAGTAAAGACACCTATATTGCTGTGGACATAATCGGAGATTATATCATTATGAAAAAACTCGGATTAAAGCTAAAAGAATTAAGCGATATTATTCAAAAAAACGTAAAAGAAAAAGGTGTTACAAAAAAAGAAATTGAAAAAGCTATTCTCGAATCTCGTAAAGAGGTTTGGGCTTAATGGATAAAATATTTATTGATACAAATATCCTCATTTCTGCAATAGTATTTGATAAAAAGGAACTGGAACTTCTCATCCGATGTACAAGCGAAGGAGATAAAATATACATTTCGGAACACATAATGGAAGAAGCCACTAGAGTTTTTATGAAAAAATTCCCAGGATACATTGAGATTTTTGAGAAATTCATTGAGATATCAGATATGGAAATTATACATAAGAGACTTTATGAAAAGAAAATTAAAAAATTTGATGACATAAGAGATCAATATGATGCACATGTAATTGCATGTGCCAAAGCTTCGAAATGTAAATTCATTATCACAGGAGATAAGGATATATTAGATTACAGACATAAAACAATAAAAATCATGAGAACTGCTGATTATTTAACACTAATAAAAAAATAAGATATCAAGACTTCACTCTCATTTTAATTACCATATACAACTACATGCCAGTTCTCAGAATAAGCGACTTGCTCACATCAGATTCATATAATATCGAATATTGCTTTTAGTATACTTTTAGGCACGACATCCAAGGATGCATAAGATTGTTTAGGGGAATTCCTCATTAATGACACAAGCAAATGCAACGTTTAACATTCATAAAATAATTTTTTATGCATTGACAAAGCTCCCTCCCAGGAAACCAAAAAGACAAACATCAAGATTTATTTCGAATAATAGGATATCAAAACAATAATCTGTTTCTATTATTACTCTAATGCTTGTTCCCATGCAAGGTGTTAAGAATTCTACAAAGGGAAAATACATACCATCTGTGATTACTTTAGAGCACCTATAATCAACAGCAGTCACAAAAACCGGTGTGAAACCAACTCCTAAAAAAGTAGGCATTCCAGCAATAACACTATCGACCAACATACTATTGAAAAAACCGTCGATTTCATCAGAAGTATGGTTATAAAACCACACATTGTTGAACCCAGTGCCATATATGCGACTGAAAGGGGTAAAATGAGATATTAGCATTGGCCCACCAAAAATTGCATTTCTTGTACGGACAAAAAAAGAAGGAGGCTTTTTTTCCATATAAACGGCAAGCCTATCGTATGTGAAATTAGAGGAAAGTAGATCTGCTTCTTGTAATACTCGTATTTGCTCCTTGATTTTTTCTTGGCCTAGATAGTGCTCCTCAATGGCTTGGAGTTTCCCCTTAAGTTCAACTGCATGTCCCATTGACAATCTTTCCTTTGATTCAGTAGTAAACCATGATGATCTGCAATGATTTTTAGCAGAAAATACAACCTCATGTTTGTCGTTATTGAAGAGGTAAGTACTAGATATAACAGCCACCTCATGATAAGTGGCTTTAGTAGCTTTTTCTAAGAGGATATTATCTTGGCTTGTTGCCAATTTTTTTGAAATGTTATTTCTGTCTCCCATTAATGCCATTGAAGTGGTTGCCATTAAGAATATAAAGAGAAATACAATGAAAACACATTTTCTTTTAGACATATTTTTCATCCCTTGTAGCTAATACCATCATTTTTTGTTCATTTCATATGTCATTGTCATCCAATTCTGCCCTTGCTATTTCTTCGATGCAGAGATTGACAGATAGTAGAATACAGGTTAGACTTTTGCACATCTTACATTTATATTGAGGTAATCGCGAAGGAAATCATCCCATGATGTGTCTTTTGAAAACTTTAAATTTTCATAAGGTGAAGGAACCTTTCCTCCGCCTATGAATTTGTTGAATGTAAATTAACAATATAGATTCGTGTTATTTTTTACAATAAAAAGGTGAGATAGAGGGACAGGTCTCCTATTTCACTTAAACCTCTCTAACAACACAATGTAATCAAAGCATAACATCAAATATGGGAACATATTAATTGACATAAAAGAAGTGGAATTTGTATATGAATTTGCAAAACAATTTTTGGCAACAACAAAACAGATAATCAATGAAAAAGTATAGATAATTAAAATATTTTAACCTATTTTTCTCCTGTTAACATGTTTATCTCCTGCCAGACCCATCAACCACATTGGAGAAGGTTCTGCTAAGGGTGGCTGTAGTTTTTAGAGTTGCCGCCAAAAATCAGTTCATATAATGTCTGTGAGTATGTGTCTATCAGATAATTTCCAATTCTTTCATTTTCCAAAAACATTTTGCCGTGGCATTAATATCAACAGCAGCATTATGTGCTTCTTCAAAATCTTCTCCAAATAATTCAATATGTAATTCTGAAAGTTTTGGCCATTTATACCCATAATGTCCAGGCATTTGGCAATAATTCGTAGATTCTTTCATTGTACAAATTCTATTTGTTTGAAATAACTTATTTGGAATGTTTTTCCGAATGAATTCTGCTCCAACAATTTTTTCATCAAAACTCATATTGTGAGCTACCAACGTACTTGCAGTTTCAATTTGTTCGGCAAATAATTTTAAAACAAAATCTAAATCTTGCCCATCATCCATTGCACGTTCTGTGGATATCCCATGTACTTGCATAGCATCATCCGGAATTGAAAATCCTTCCGGTTTAATAATAAAATCCTTTTCATCAATTCTATTTCCATTTGCATCATACAGTAACCATGCAATTTGAACCATTCTTGGCCAATTATTAACATCCTGAACTGGTGCTTTCCAGTTTATCGGAAGTCCTGTCGTTTCTGTATCAAAAAATATATACATATTATTCTCGTTTTTTGTTATTATTTGCATTACAGACAACACCCATTGAGCAGATAAGGCATTCGTTTAATAGCTTTATTATAAAAATTGCTTTTGAACGAAAGAAAAACATTCTAGGTACAACATTGCTATAGAGTACATAAAATTGGTTTAATGCTATCAGTGCTCATCATACTAAACTTACAATCATCACAAATACTACCCCTGGTTTTTAGTCAAATTATGAGACCATGATTGAATTTTAAAATAATCTTATTTTTTTAATCTCTTTAAAGTGTTTTTTGTTATATGTAAATAATTTTGCATTTCTATTAACCGCGATGGCAGCAATCATTGTATCAATCCTTGGGATAGTTCTGCCATTTTTTTCAGCATTCACTTCAATTTTTGAAGATACTTCGGCATCTCTTTTATCAAATTCAATTGTATCTAGCTTACCTATTCCCTGTATCTTCTTTCCTACTTTTAAATGACCATACAATATCTCATGAAGATTTATTGAAGTTATTGCAACTTCTTCCCCCGATTCTTCAATTTTTTTTAAAGCTTCATCTCCAATCTTTGAATTTCTATCAAATATTTCAATTAAAACATCTGTATCAATTATGATCATTTTTATCCGTACCGTTTTTCCTTTCTTTTATTATATATTTCTTTTAGCATTTTTTCTTTATTTTTATAAGAAGTGCAGCCTCTTAGTTTTCTAAGGGCATCTATGTTTTTATTACTTAATCTTTCAAAGAGCGCACTAAAGCTTTCATCTTTTTTCTTTAATGTAAGTAACTTTTCGTATACATTTTTTTTAATTGTTATTGTTTTAAAACTCATAGTTATGTTTATGTTTAAACACATATTTAATATTTTGGGCGAAATATTGCAATTCAGTTGGGTTACTGAAAGTAGTATTGTAAGGATTATGAAAACGCTTTAATTAAGTGGTTACGATTAAAGTTCAAGGTTTTAGCAGACAATTATATCGCGCCATCCGTCTTTCTCTTATGACAGTTAGATTTTGGCCATTTTAAAAATCCCAAAAAATCCTCTCCACACACATGATCCACACAGAATCCAAGATCGCCTTCACCTTCAATACGTCCATCCTCCATCAAAAACTCATACGCATGATAATTACCCCACCCCATAACCACCTGTATGGCTCTATGAAGTTCATGAAAAGTTACCCAATCCTCCACAAGAAATCTCCTCCATATTTTTGGTTCTATTCCCTCTAAAGCAATCTTCAACTGATACATCTTTGAGTTATCAGAATGCTTACCCCTAGGTTTTCTAATTTCACGATATTCTTTGCCAATAAATCCATCAAAAACCATTAATCAAACCTCCCAATTACGTCAAAATCTTCCAAAGTTTTGATATTCAGTTTATTTACCATCTTACTTCACCAAAGGCAACACTAGATAACAAAAATATGCTTAAAAATGTTAAGATTGATTGAAATTTTTTTAATACTTCTCTTAGCACATATTCTATTGTATTCTTTCTCATCCGTTTAGGCAATGGATTCCAAAATATGAAATGGCTTGATTATTACCAATTTCTCCTAACGCCTTTACTGCATATTGCATTGCTTGAGAGCAATCGTCCTTTAAAAGCTTGACCAATTTAGGATAGAGGTCAGTGGTCTGAAGCTCTCTCCTTATGGCAATGATTTTTATCTTTCCAACGTCTATTAATATCTATCTGGAAGAGGTGCCTGAGGATCAGAAGACTGACCAGTATCCAATTTAGGAACAGCAGCATTTTTCATTACTTATAACTCAATTGAGGCTGACCAACAACCAAATATTGCAAAAAACTAGTAATCAAAAAGACATTTGTTCAATGAAAATCCGGGATTTCTATGCAGGGAATACTGTTTTAAGCACCCTGCTTTTCTAGAATTGGAGTTATTAGTCAGCCTCAATTATGATTTTTTGACAGATTCAACAGTTTTACTAAGATACAAACGTTTAGACTGCTCTAGTTTTACATATTCTTCCAGCATATCCAAAAGTTCCCGATCCCACTGCTTATCCTGAATGATTTTGTTTAACGCAGACGTGTCAAGCTGCACCACATCATTCCATCTGCCACGATCTTTAAGCAGTTGAATAAGTCGCTCTCGTTCTTTACTGTGTTTTGATGGGGACTTAAAGTGTCTATATTCTTTAATTCTAACCTTGTTTTTATCACCAAAAATAACATCAACGTTTTCTTTTTCTGCAAACTTAATGAGTGCTTCTTCCACTTTTTCAATCTCAGCATACAGGTCAAGTGTGAGATACTTCTTCTTTTGTTTCAACTCAGCATAACGATTGACCAGTTTAACACCAGAATCACTCATGTATTCATTTTCAGGTTTCTCCCTTATCTTGTAAAGATGAGACCATTGTTTACAAATGGGTTTAAACTCACACCAATCACATAAGCGAGATGGATTTGCAGGATAACTTTTAGCTCCTTCAATTGTATCAATCAAATCAATAGTATCTTTTTTTAACTGCTCGAGCTCTTCATCAGTTCGTGTTGAATCAATCTCCTTGTCAAACTTCAGAAAATGCCATACCAAACGAACACTTTCTGCATCAGGATATCGTTCTTGAACACCAATAGCATACAATGCAAGCTGCCGGTCATTTTTGATATATTCAGGCAACGGCAAACGTGAATTTGTCTTATAATCATGAATCTCGTAAAAGCCATCTTTTACCTCAGTAAGTCGATCGATAAATCCCTGGAGTTTATATTCACCAGAGCCCTCCAGATCTATCAAAATACGATCTTCAAGAGCAATCGTCCTTTCTTGATCAAACGGTTTATACCTGTTGTAGTAATCAGTAACATACTGTTCACCCATCTTCAGATAGTTTTCTTGCCCATATTCTTCTTTTACAATAACAACATTGTCGGACCAGTTCTTTTGCCATTCATTACGTAAAAAATCTAACAAATCTTCAAGTGTGTTCGTCTTCTTAAACTGTAAATCTTGATACAACTTCTCAAGCGTTTCATGCACCCGACTACCTAAAAACGCTTCAACACTTTGTTCAACTTCTGTTTTAACTCTATCAATATATTTCAACGTCAAATTGCGTGCCCGCACCACCAGTCAATAGACTGGTGGCATGCTCGGCTAACTTTGTTAGCCTCGGCGGGCACACTTTCCATTCGGTCGGTTCAACGCCGAGTGTCCTGTTATCTAGAACGCA